>Ga0208904_1000628_pt1 | contig 27740 bp, 32 predicted proteins | sample AntAceMetag02UKB_FD_184774 | JGI IMG/M metagenome (GOLD analysis project Ga0208904, IMG submission 184774) | Saline lake microbial communities from Ace Lake, Antarctica - Antarctic Ace Lake Metagenome 02UKB (SPAdes) (version 2) | ecosystem: Environmental > Aquatic > Non-marine Saline and...
AAGGCATTTAACTACCAAAATCCTATAATCTTATGGAAAAAGAAACGGAATTATTAGCGGCTCTTGGGTTGCTATTCTTGGCGGCTTTGGGGATCGGCCTTGTCTCCGGCATTATAATATTATGAAAGACGATTGGGTTAAGTTCAGCCAGCTATCGGTCATGGACATCGTGAAGGTGTTGTTTGTCTCGGCGTTAATCGGGTTGGCTTTGGCTTTCGCAATCATAAATAAGTTCTGGATTGGTTGAACGGGGATTCTTTCTATAAAAGGTAATGTTTATACTCTATCTTGGGTGGGGGGATGAAATTTTACCGTCGCTGTTGAGTTGTTTTATGTGGTTTTGTCGTCGGTGGAATTAATTGCTTTTATAATATACGAAGGGGGGTCGAATTTTTCCAATTGCCAATATTTAAAAAAGCAGAAAAACCCTAATCTCTATGACGGTGGTAAATGAAATAGATCCAAGGCTTAAAAAACTTGCAATAATTTTGAAAGACTCTCTTATGCAATCAGAAAATAAGACAAATAGTGAAGTTCTAAACTTATGGTCTGCACACACATTGAAAGAATCATTGGAAGATCCATTTTTCTATGAACGGCCCATTACTCAGCCACCTCTTTTAACTCAAGATCAATATTTAGATTCTCTTAAAAGTAAGAATGTCCCTCAGAAAATTATTGACATTATTACACTAGTTAATGTTGATTACAGGGGTTTTGATAATCAAATATATCATGGCCAAATTATTGTTCACAAGGATTTGGTGCCTTCAACTATTAAAATTTTTAAGAGAATTCTTAATGAAACTGATTTTCCGATAACAAGTATTTTTCCGATTAGTATGTTTAACTGGCATTCATCTTCAAAATGTAATAATAGTGCAACATTCGATTGGCGTTTTGTATTCAATAGTGATGAGATTTCTGACCACGCTTTTGGAGCAGCCATTGATATCAATCCGTTAATTAATCCTTGGAAAAACGAAGGTTCTATCAACGATCCAAGAATGCGAGAAATTTCTATCAAAGCTAATTATGATCAAAATAAAAGAGGGGCCCTTCATGCCAATTCAGACGTAGTAAAAATCTTCAAAGAAGAAGGGTGGAAGTGGGGTGGAGACTGGAAAAATTCAAAAGACTGGCCGCATTTTTATCGGCCAGACATTCCCCTTAAGTATTTTGACAAAGTGGAAGTTCCAGAATAATTAATTTTTGATAAAAGAATGACCTAGGAAGAACGATAGAAACATCGGCAAAACAAATTTGCAAACACTTAAAAGTGCCTGAAACTCAGTTATTTTATCAGGCTCTCGGTTTCGGCCGGGAGTTCGATCCCTAATTTTAAAAGTTATCTTTGTTGTCGAAATTTCCCCGCCCTAAATTTTGCTGCGCAAAATCCCAGCCCTATTTGGCGAGCTTCACTCGCTATGTGTTTTTGAAATTTCTTAAGAGGGGAGGTTCGCTTAATTATTATCTAGCACTTTTTCCATATCGGTCCATTCTTGCGGCGTGAACTCTTCTCGGGCGATTGTGTAAAGTATTTCGTTTTCTTTCTCCATGTGGTTTTTGATTCGGGTTATTATTACTTGGAGATCTTTTCCGAATGCGTTTCTCAGATTGATTTCGCTTCCGGAGTTGATTGCTTGTTTCATTCCTTTGATGTGGCCCCTGAGGTCTCTGTGTTCGCAGGTCATCGCGTATACTGGCACGTTCACCTGTCCTTGCTTCATTATTTTGAATATCTTTTCTTCTTTGACCTCGTGGGGGTCCCATAGCGCACAGAGCTTCTTGAAAGTGTGGATAAGGTTAGAATAGTTTATTGGAGAGTCTTTCATGACCGCGTTCAGCTCCATGAGCTCCATCTCGATTTGCTCGTGCTCCTCCTTTAGAAATTCTATAGGATTCATGGTATTTGGGGGCGAGGGCGTTATTTATAGATTATTGTGGTATAATTTATAAACCGTTTTAGCTTTTTTTGGGTATGAAGTTTCTTAAGAGGTGGTTCGGGAAGCGGAAGCCGTTGACGACGGCGGAGGTCGGGTTTTCTTATTCTAATCATGAGGTCTTGAGAGACGTTTCTTTGAGTCTTCGTGGCGGCGAGATGGTTGCGATTATCGGAAAGTCTGGTTCGGGTAAGTCTACTTTTTTGAAGCTTGTCGCGGGGATTATTTCTACAAAATATACTGGGAAGATAAAGATCTTTGGCCGGTCTAAGCTTTTGGGTAAGAGCAAGATGGGGTTTGTTCCTCAGGAGTTGTCGTTTATTCCGGATCTTTCTATCAAGGACAACATAAAGATTTCTGGTTTGAATTCTGGGATCAGCGAGGAGGTTGCGATGAAGAGGGCGGTTTCTCTAATGAAGATGTTGCGGTTGGACGAGGATATCGAGAAGAAGCCTAGCGAACTTTCTGGTGGGCAAAAGGTTCGTTTGAATATTATACTTTCGTTTTTGCACGATCCGAAGATTTTGATTCTTGACGAGCCGTTTGTTGGTCTTGACTTTTTGAATCGGAGGCTGCTGTGGCATTTTCTCGAGTCTATGAGGAAGAAGGGCAAGTCGATTATTTTGACATCTCATTTGCTTAGCGAGACGCAGGAGCACGTGAGCCGGCTGATTATTCTGAAGGATGGGCAGGTTTTCTTTAGCGGGAATCTAGAGAGGTTGAAGACTAAGTTGAAGATGAATTATATTTATGAGACTAGGTTTACTTATTTGTCGAGGGAGAATCTGACGAAGATCCGGAAGCACTGTGCTTATAAGGATTTTAAGATTCTTGATTCTTATGAGAGGTATCTTATGTTTGGGTTGAATAATTTACGCGAGAAGAATAGTTTGGTGAAGTTGTTCGAGCGTTTAAAATTAAAATTCCAGGAGGTCGGTTTTCGTGAGCCGAACTTGGATGAGGTATTTTTGAAAGCATGAGGTCTGTAGTTAGGAGGTTTTACGGTTATTTGAAAAAGGATTCTATGTTGCTTTACAAGCGGAAGAAATATCTCGCGGTCTTTATTTTATTGCCGTTGGTAATTGCGGCCCTGTTTCTTTTTGCGCTGAATCCGTCTGGGTATAATATTTCCGTCGGAGTTTGCGATTTTGACAATACCGAGGTTTCTCGAGGAGCATTTTCGGATCTCAATGGTTTTGATCCGGTTCCGCTGGCGTGTGAGAATTGCATAAAGAATTTGATTAATGAGATTAAGGCGGGGCGACTGGATTTGGGGATAGAGATCGAGAAGGGCTTCGCGGATAATATTGAGAACCTGAAGCAGTCCAAGTTGAATGTTTATTATGATAATACTGACATCGCGTTTACTAATCTGATTGCGTGGAAGGTCGACCAGTCCCTGAATCCGTTTAAGCGGCAAATTCTTGATTCTTTGAACAGTGAGGTTGGGTCTGGTGTTTCTTCGGCTCGTGGCGGGATAGATTTGGTTTTTGATTTTGTTGATTTGCCGTCGGAAGTCGGGGATAGAGTTTCTGATGTTGATTCTGATTTGAAGAAAGTTGAGGAGCTGGATACGGAGTTTTTGGTTAATCCGATCTGGACGGATAAGAGACCGATATACGAGGCTGGCTTGAAGAAGGATGCGGGGATTGTTTATATCTTTCCAATTCTGGCTATATTTATTATTTTGATGCTGGCTTCAACCTCGATTATCTATGATAAGAACACGAATTTTCTGACGAGGGTCAAGGCGTCGGCCTCTCCAGTTTCGTATTTGTTGGCCAAGACTTTGTTCTTTACGCTATTGGTTTTGATTCAGTTCTTTGTGATACTTCTTTTGTTTATGGCCTTCGGCGGCAGGTATGCAATGCCGGTTGGCAGTTTGATTCATCTGATTTTATTTGTCGGGATAATTAATGCGCTGATAGGGTTTGTCATAGGACTTATTGCTAATAACGAGGGGATTGCGGTTTTGTTCTCGCTGATGATTTCTTTTCCGCTGATGATGATGTCCGGAATCTTTTTTCCGACGCAAGCCTTGCCGGGAATCGTTAGGTGGGTTTCTGGCGTGCTGCCATTAAGTTATCAGATATCTGCGTCGAAGGCGGTGTTGCTGTTTGGTCAGGGGTTTTCTAACGCATGGATTTGGTTTGCCGTGGTGTTGTTCGGGATAGTCTGGTGGTTGGTTAGAAGAGGTTAGTTTTTATTTGGGGCTCCAAAATCTGCTTCGCTTGATTTTTCCACACAGTGGACGTTTGAGAGGGCGCTAGATTCTTGACAATTTTGTGATCATTAAAACTAAGGACCGGATTTTTATCGTGAGATTAATTCAACTTAATTTTTCCCTTTTGCCAGTCGTCGATAATTTTTATTGCAGTCCGATGTTCATCTAACTCTCCGCCCTTAACCAAAAATCCTTTTTTCTTTGCGATGTCGTCGAAGATTTCGTATTCGTCTTTCCCGGTTGCACCGTATTGTCTTTTGATTATTCCGGGGCTTTTTTTATCTAGAAACTCGATGATTCTTAGTGCGACCCTTTGTGGGTTTTTGATTTTGTGTGGGTCTTTTGCTGCCGTCATTCCGATTTGGACCTTTCTGTCTCCGAATGGGATTACTCCGGGTGAGTCCATGATTCTTAATTTGCCGCTTCTGACCCATTGAGTTTTCTTGGTTGTTCCGGATACCGCTGAGACTTTTGCCTTTGCTCCTGGGGCGAGGAGGTTGATCAGCGTTGATTTCCCGATGTTCGGGTAGCCGACGATTCCGATTCTTAGGCTCGGGTTGTTCCAGTTATCTGCCATATTTTCTAAGGTTGCTTTTAGGTTTTTGACTCCAGTTTTCTTTTTACTGGAAACGAGATGCGCGTTAGGGTATTCTTTTTTTAGTGCATCGAGGTCTTTCTTCCCGATTAGGTCGCATTTGTTGAATACGATTACGAGTCGTTTCTTTCTTTGGCTTTCGATTTTCGTAATGATCTCGGAGTTTCGTGTGATCTCTGGCATTCGTGCGTCGACTAGAAGTAAAACTACGTCGGAGTTTTTCAAAACGTTCAGAACTACTGGCCAAAATCCCATGATTAGACCAGGGGTCGGGGGCTTATAAAATTAATTGGTTGGATGTTTTGGTTGGCATTTGCTATTGGGGCTACATCTCTATCAATGTAATTTGGGCAACTGTTGTTATCGGGGCTCCATCTCGGACTTTGTTACGAGATTCCACACAGAGGACGTTTGAGAGGAGGTGGGGGTTTCTCGAAGTTTTATTTTTTAGCAATCTTCCAAAGTCCTAGGATATATTGTTTGTAAGTTTCTGCAACATCATGACTTTTGATTAGAATTGCGGAAGGGGTTTCTTTTTTCCAGGTTATTAGAGCCGTTTTGTTTCCAAAAACAATCGTCATAATTGGTACGGAGTATTTTGTTTCCAAGAATCGTGAATCCCAGAAATTTCCGACGCCAATCATTTTTCGTATTTGCTTTTTTTTAAGGGAGTCTCTTATCTCCTTGGTGTCGTGGTAAATAATTTTAACCTTGATTTTTCTTTTGGTTCTTTCTTTGTGCCACTTCTCTATAAAGAAAGGGAGAACCTCCGGCGACTTTCGTGCTGCTCCGACGACGAATAGTTCTTTTTCTTCGAGAACCATATTAATAATTGTCTGCAGTCCCTTTGCGCCTTCGTATACTTCTGTCTTTGTTGTTTCTGGCGCTGATGCATGTTTTAGTTCCTCTAGTTTAGGTAAAATATCCTGCATTCTTTTTTTCTTATACTCTAGGTTTTTGATTATTGTTTTTGGGTCTGCAGCAGAGAAGTATTTTTTGAAATCCTTAACGATATAGCTTGCGAGTCCTTCTTGTTCGAGTCTTTCTAGTACGTCATAGATTGATGCTCTTGGCACTTCGGCCTCTTTTGCGACTTCTGAGGCAAGGGATTCTCCGAGTTTTAGTAGGGCCAAGTACACTTTTATATCGAGGTCATTTAATCCAAGTAATTTTAATTCTTGTTCCATGTTTTCTATTGGGGATGAGATGTTTTAAGTCTTTCTGTCGCGTTGAATTATTTCCACAGCAATACTTTAAGTAGTAGAATAGTTGTGTAGTGATTGTGGAGTAGTAATATGGGAAAGAAAGCTGAAGTAGATAATGGGGAGCAAGAAGAATTACTTGGAGATATGACTGGGGTCGATGATCAATTTTTGCATCCCAGAAAAAGAGGATCTTCCCTTGATCGACCTAAAGGCGATTTGCGTTCTGCGTGGGATGTCGGTTATGCTATTGGAATGCTTCGCGGAAGTAAGAATTTTATTGAAGGCAGTAGGAGTTTTCACGAATACAGGGATCTTTTTATATCTGCGTCTGTAGATTCGTACTGGCCCGAGACCCGTAGAAAAGAGCATTTTTATGTTTCTGACGAGGCAGCAAAGATACGTACTTTAAAAAAATTGGTGAAAATTGGTGAAAAATATGAAGGAAAGCATGATTTAATTAGGGAATGTTTAACTTCTCATCCTAAGGAGGAGGTGTTGGAGAAATTATGTAAAAGTCCTTGGCGAATAGAAAGTGGGCCCTTCACTCAAAGACTCTTTACCCCAAGATATATTGAGGGGATTAGGGGCCTCCTAATGTTTGAGCCTTTGTACGGAAGAAGGGGAGGACTAGTTGGATATCTTGCACCCGCAAGAGGTTCGGAAAGAGATTCTTTTTGGAAGGTGGAGAAAGGTTGGGATGGAAAAAAGTTGTCAGTTGCCATGGATGCTTGCTTGCAATTTTACGATAAGCTTAAATCTTACGAAGATACTGTCCCTCATTTGATTAAGGGCAAGGAGATTGATTTAAAAAAGAAGATTGCTCGCCATAAGGTTGATTCAAGAGGGTGGAAGAAAATTATCTCCAGGCTCAGGAATATTGATAAACTTGGCGTAGGCGTTGAAGCCACAAAAAAAGACAAAGAGGTAGCAGGGAGGGTTTTTAGAGCAGGAAATTACTTTAGATTTTCAGATATGTTTCCTAGACTAGGGGAATGCTTCTCCCCTGACAGGGTGCTGACAAGGATTGGCAAGGAGCCTTTAAGGGTTTGCGAGCAGTCAAAAAGAGGGTATGTTCCTTCTAAGTTTGCAAAAATTGTTTTTCCTGGTGTAGATCATAATGCCCTTGCGAACGATTATCATCTGAGTATTAATCTTGATAGGTTGCTTGGCGTTAGGGGCTTGAATGAAATTAGTTTTGAAACCACGAGGGGTGAGGTGGAGGATTAATATGGCGAAAAGATCCGAGAAGGGCCCAAATTTAACCGAAAGAGAAAGGCAGATAATTAATGCGGTTGCAAATGTCTCTGTTGCTAGGGCCCATAAGTTTTCCGTAGGAATCATTAGGGAGAGAAGATCCTGTAAAAAAGAATTTATACGCGCATTCCTCTTGTTGGTTGGAGATGAAAATTCTGTCCACGAATTCTTCTTTAGACCAAGATATGAGGATTTCAAAGGTAAAGTGGCTTCCGAGACCGCACAAGTTAAAAGGTGTTATAATGCCTGCGTCAAATATCTTGCACCTTTCCTAGGGAGAGACTTTTTAATAAATTTAAATGATGATAAAAGATATTTTCCCGAGAGCAATATGGGGAGCTTACATCTTTCTGAAAGGTATGAGCCAACAGTGGGTCTTTATCTTCTCGGGGGGGCCAAAATTCCTGAAGTTATTGGGAAGGGATTTGAACTTGAAAAAATATGTGAACAAGCCAAAGGACTTTCCCTAGAATATTTTGATTTTGACTTTTTCCGTCCGAAACCTCTAGAATTCAGTGGAAATTTAAACGAATATCCTTTATTGAAATTTAATTCAGATGATTGGGAGTTGGTGGAAAAACATGAGCAATGTGTGGGGGATGGGGATTAATATGGCGGAAAGAAAATTAAGAAAAATCTCGGAAAAGGTTTTTGGGGGTCGTGATCAGGTTAAGAAGTTTTTTTCTGGTCTAGGAGCAGAGCCTTTTGAAAAATCTTATGTTGACGCCACCTCTCAATTTGTTGGATCTTATCTTGGGCGTTTTGAAGAATTATCTGAGGATGAAAGAGGTTTTTTTATTAAAAGCTTTGGCAAAAAGAACGGGACCCTTCCCTATCCATCCAATCTATAGTCCGGAGGGGCAAAAAAAGTTAATGCCTTATGGCTATGTTGCTATGCAGGAGTCTTATGGTTTTGAGAGATATATTGAAGAAGTAGGCTGTTATGTTCCGACCATCAGAGAATTGTTTTTTGGAGTTGACAGTCTCATAGAATATGGAAAAACATTTGGGTACTTGGAGAGAGTTGCGCATATAACGGACTTTCTTCCTACACTTGAAGATTGTGCGGGCAGAGAATCTATCCGAGAAGTTAATTTTCAAGATTCTCCTTGTAGCGCATATTCTAGAAGATGGAGACTTCTCAGTTCTCCCTTCATACCCTTGTCGCATGTTAGTTATCTTACTACATGTGATGATTATGGATGGAAAACCTCGAGCAGTAGACCGGATTCTAGCTTGATGGATTTAAGAAAGAAATTTCCAAAAAATGAGATCAATGCATATTGTAATCTTGACTCTACTTTTTTGCCCGATGGAGGTGAGCTTTGCGGGGGATTGATTGGGTGCAAGGATACATTTAATTTTTATCGAGTGGATTTAGATGGATTGTTCGGCGTCGATGGATTGAACGAGACCGTTTCTCGTGGGGTGGAGGATAAATAAAAACAATCTCTCAAAAATAAAAGAGATAAAAAATTAATTAAGTTTGTAGGTTACCGAAACTTGTGCCGTGACATGTCGCTCAGCGGTTTGTATACTTGTCTCGATAGATTCTCCAGAGATGGCTTCTGCGTCCACCGTTCCGTAATCGTACATTCTCCATGGCTGGTATCCGAAGTCAGATGTGCTTGTTGAAACTACTCGTCCGAGATCTGCGTTGAGACCTTCTGCGATTGCTTCTGCTTTGACTTTCGCGTCTTGAGTTGCAAGAGTTAACGCTTCTGCTTTCTTCTCGCCTTGAAGCTCTGGGCTTAGTTCGAAGTTTATCCATCCGAGGTTGGCACCTGCGTCGATTCCGGCGTCTATAGCCTCTCCGATTTTGTCTTGATCGTTTGTCGAGAACTTAACAACTAAGGAGTGTGTAGCCTTGTAGCCGACTGAAGTTCTGGCTCTGTTTTTATATTCGAAATCTTCATAAACGTTGAAGTTTTGTGTTTGCACTTCTTCCTCGCTGAATCCTTCAAGGATCAGATCGTTTCTGACTTTTTCAACAATTAAAGAGTTCGCGTCTTTGGCTTCTTTTGCGCTTGCACCCTTTGTTTCGACGTTGAAGTGAATACTAACTTGGTCTGGGATTACGATTATCGATCCGCTTCCGTCTGCTGTGACAGTTTCGCTCGGAGATACTCTCATGTAGAAAGTTCCCGCGAGGATTGCAAGTATTAGGACTGCTCCTACAATTATTCCGGTAATTTTTATTGAGTTGTCCAATTTATTTTTTCCTCCTTTCAAAAATCATGGTTATTGCGAAGAAGAGTAGGATTGCTAGCCAGGCGCCGATTAAGAACCAGGACCATGGGGTGATTGATTGTAGGATTCCTGTTGATGCTACTTGGGCGCTTGTGTCCGCTAATACCGGGGCCGCTGCGAGCATTTCTTCTACCATGGGTTCTACTACGAAGTCTTTTGCCGTGCCTGACATTACGGTCGCCGGCCTCATCATTTCTCTTAGTGTCAGCGCTATCAGTCCGGTTAGTCCGAGTGTCCAGGCGAATATTTTTGCTACCGATTTTTTCGGAGAGATGATTATTTTTTTATTTGAGACTTTGTAGGTTGGCATTTTTTTGCCTTTTACGCTCCACCAATGATCGGCTTTTTCGATTAGTCGTGCTTTGACGAGTTTTTTGATGTTGTAGTCGACCGTGTTAAGCGGCATTTTGAGTTTTTTAGAAAGGTCGCTTACAGTTAGTTGCTCGTCTGCTAACGCATCCAGAATTTTGTTACAAGTTTTGCTTCCGATGACTTCGGATATTTCTTTTATTTTGTCGTCGCCAAGCGAGACCGAAATGTGTTTTTCGTCCATGTTTATACTATATTATTTTAGTATATAAAAGAATTGATGAGTGCAAATTGGATTGGAGTTATAATGGTGGGCTCCGAAATCTGCTTCGCTTGATTTTTCCACACAGGGTACGTTTGTGAAGGGGTTATAGTGGTGGTGGTGACGATGCTAGAGTGGTTGGAGGGGTTATCTATGATCTAAGATTTGCAAGTTATATTTCATAAACCGTCCGCTGCCACTACGAAATGGGTCAGCACTACTGTGAAGTCAAACGCTATATAAATGAAATTGTGGTGGCAAGTATACTTTCGATTTCATATTTCTATATAAAGTAAAAATGTTAGTTTGGTGTATAGCTAGGGAGCTAGTAAAAGAAGGTGGATCAAAGATCCATCATCAAGTTCAGATGAACTAAACTTGGAGGTGATATGGAAATAAAACTACAGATTGATGGTGAGAAGCTGGGTGAAGATGCGAGCCGTACCGACGCTGTTTGGCGCTCACTTTTCACGTTGTTCCCAAATGCGATTTGGATGCGTGATGGTCAGGGCTACCTGATCGAGGTTTAAATAGAAGATTTTTTTGAGCCATTTAGAGAACATTGTTCTCATATTTTAGGGGCTCCAAAATCTGCTTCGCTTGATTTTTCCACACAGGGGGCAGTTTGTAAAGGGCGTAGATTTCTGGACGGGGAATATTAATTAGAAGATTTTTTATACTAAGCATTTCTTTGGTTAAGATGGAAGAGATGCAGTCTAAGACGCATTACGTGGCGGTGACGGGGATCGTCCGGCGTGATGGTAAGTATTTGATTTGTAAGAGGTCGGAAAAGGAGAAGGCGTTTCCGGGGAAGTGGTGTGTCCCGGGTGGTAAGATCGAGGCGAAGGATTATGTTGATACTCCGAAGGATACGTCGAGTCATTGGTTTGATATTTTTGAGAAGACTTTGAAGCGTGAGGTTTTGGAGGAGACTGGGTTGACGATTAAGAACCTTGGGCATGTTTCTAATCTTGGGTTTATTCGGCCGAATGGGCACTCGACTTTGATCGTGAGTATGCACGCGGAGCATGATGGCGGGGAGGTTGTTTTGGCGGATGACGAGTTGACGGATCATGCGTGGGTGACGTTGGAAGAGGCTAAGAATTATGATTTGATTGAGAATATTTTTGAGCAGATAGAGAAAGTTGATGGGGAGATTTTTGGAAGTGTTTAGAGAACTTCGTTCTCGTATCTTTAGGGGCTGCATCTTGGGTGTAATTTGGGTGGCTGTTGTTATTTGGGTTACATCTCGGACTTCGTCACGAGATTCCGCACTGGGGGCGTTTGTGAGGGTGTTGGGTTTTGATGTGGTTGGGATATATGAGATTTATTGTCATAATAATTATAAAGTTGGCTCGGTGTGTTGTGCTAAAAATGGTTTGCGAATATATTTTGGTGCTTATAAAATGGACGTATTAGTTAGATATGAGCTTTCTATTGGTGGAACTGTGGTTATAGATGAAATTCCTTTTGGTGAAGGTGCATCTTGTAGAGTTAGGCGCCTTGACGAGTATGATTATGTATATACTTCCTCTCCTAGTGGTACGGCTTCAGGGATTGTTTCGCGTGATGGAAAATCTAGGATGTTTAGCGAGGAACCTTTCCAAATTACAGATATTAATAGAGAAACGCATTTATTGCAAGTTGTAGATCCTGAAGTTTCGCATTTAGTTTTGGGATATTTGGGCAAAGGGGGTAGTTAGTTTTTCAATCACCTGATTTTTCCTTCTTGCCAGTCTCTTAAAATCAATCTCGCGGTTCGATCAATGTCAATTTTCCCACCCTTCTTCAAAAAGTTCTTCTGCTTCCCCAGTTCATCAATCAGAATCTCGGCATCGCCCTTTGATTTTATCTCGTAGAACTTTTCGATTTTCTTTGCGTTGTCTTTCATTAGGTGGCCGACTATGTCTTCAGGGTCTTTTGTGTCGGAGTATGTTCGGGCTCCGAGTTGCGTGTCGATTGACATTTTGGCCTTGGCCGAGCTTGAATATTTTGATTCTGGGATTACTCCTGGCGTGTCTAGAAGTAGAACGCCTTTTACTAGTCGTATTTTTTGCATGCCTCTCGTGTAGCCTGCTTGCTTGGATGTTTTAGCGGCGCCACGTCTTGCGATCATGTTGATTAGTGAGCTCTTTCCGGCGTTTGGATAACCCACGATTCCGACTTGAACTCTTTTTTTGTCCATTGCGTCAACTCGTTTTGCTTCAATTCTAATTTTGTCTCTCAGTTCTTTCCCACCCTTGCCGGTTTTTGCCGAAACTAGAACGTATGGCATTAGATCTTTTGTTAGGTGCTTCTTGATTTCTTTTTCCGTTGCCAGGTCGGCCTTGTTTATGACGTAGATTATTTTCTTGCCTTTCTTTTTTATATCGGCCTCTAGCTGGAGGTTTCGTGTCTCTTCGATGAATCGTGCGTCAAGTATTTGCAGAACTATGTCTGAGATTCTAACGACTTCCTTCATTACGTCCGGATATTTCCCTCGCTGCTTCTTTATGTTCTTAATATTCCCGGTTCTTCGTGAGCTGAAACTATATCTTACTCTCATTTTATTAGAAGTGGTTGAGAGTTTTTAAGTTCGCCGTTGTGGATTAGGAGATCTTCGATCTCGGATTTGTTTGCGGACGTTTGAGATTTTTGTTGTGGAGTAAACTGTTCTGGTGAAGTTTTTTTAGGGGTTCCAAAATCGGCTTTGCCAGATTTTTCCACACAGGGACGTTTATGAAGGGCGCTAGATATACATCATATCAGGATATTTCTTCTATTTTGAGAAGAGCAAAGAAGGAGATAACCAAAATTATTTAAACACGACAATCGTCGTGTTTTTATGTGGGTTATGAAGTTGAAAGTTTTGGCGGAGAATCAGGATCTTGGGAGTCTTGCGGTTAAGCATGGAATATCTTTTGCCGGGTATGTTCTTTCTACTTACAAGGATGAAAAGTATCTGTATATGAATTCGTGTGGTTTTGTGTTCGGGGATGATAAAAACAAGCAGGCTTTTTTTAGGGATGTTAAAAAACAAGAGTGGGTAATCAATTATGAGTTGGCTGATGATTTTGCTGTTGGCCTTATAAGAGAGCCCTTATACGCTGAGAATTTTTGGAATCCCAAAGTTATTCAATTAGGCCCAATGATAGTTAATCACAAAGAGAAAAAACACTTGTGGCATTTTGGGAGCTTTGATAGGAAAGCTCTGGAGAATGTTTTGAAGTTTGCGGAGAAACATCTGGGAGCGGAACTGCTTTCTTTTCGCGAAGAAAAGATTTCTAATATTTCGTTTACGCGAGCTTTACCGGATTTGTCGAAGAATCAGAAGAAGGCGATGGGGCTTGCGATTAATCAGGGTTATTACAGCTACCCTAAGAAATGTAAGATGGAAGATCTCGCGAAGAAGATGGGGATTTCTTATTCGACTTTTCAGGCGCATTTGAAGAAGGCAGAGAGTAAAATAATGCCGGAAGTTTACAAAGAGTTTGGTTGATTCTACGCATAAAACACGACAATTGTCGCTATAAATTATATATCTAGTTGTTTCTATGTAATGGTAACATGGAAGTATTACATAGAAGATTTAGTAACAATTTTCAGGGGAAGAATCCTTTGAGAACAGTTGCAAATATACGAAGTCAAATTCTTAAAGAAATGAGTGCTGGGGAAACAAACACCCTGGATGAATACGTGAAAGTCTTTCAAGATACTAGAACTCAGGATTTTTTCGGGTTACAGTTGCCTACAGTAAGCGATCCAAAGATTGTTGATTTGAGTGAATACTTAAATCTAGAAAGAGGGAGGGTGCTGGGGCTTGATTTAACAGCTTTGAGTGAATATGATTCTTTTAAGTATCCGATGGTCTGTGGTTTGTATACTATCGCTGAAATGGCTGGAAGTATTGACGAAGATAAAACAATTATAACTGATTGCGGGATTTATAATTCACAAAGAGCCGCTAGGAATCTTGCTGAGCGTCTTGGGCTTAGCGGAGAATATGTTTCCCCTGAGTCAATTGAACATTTGAATCAACTTTCAAGGTCTGGAAATTTTCAGGTTGTAAATGAAGATAGGAGTCTTCAGGGAGAAGGGGTAGAGGTAAAAAATGCTTGCTACAGGACTTTAGTTAAGAGGCTTTTGGGGATAAGGGAAGAAGATAAATCTTTTGCTGAAAAAGCGATATATCTTGGACATGGCGAATTAGGATGGGCAGCGATGATTCCAGTAGCGAGGGCCTATAAGCAGGCACTTAAGGAAAATGGAATAACCCCAGATGCCTTTGTTTCATGCGTTGGTGCGGGGACAACCTCAGTTCCTTTTACCTTAGAAGAAATTGCTAGAAAAAATTATCTAGTTGAATATCAAGAGACTCCGATTATGACTAATTTGCATAATCTTAAGAGTTGTCAAATTTCAGGTGAAGCTAGTGGGGAGATTGAAGGCTATGATTTTGAGCGACATTTAGAGTCAAGAAAAAGAATCTCAAGAAAATTTGAAGAAAATCCTTTTATCCCTTCAGAGTTTTGGGATATGATAGATGGCTCTTGTCTTGTTGAAGGAACAGCAGATTATAGTATGTTATGCAAACTTATTCAAAGAGGTGTCCGCGTAGGATTAACTACTGCGGGTAACTTATGTGTGGCAAAAGAAGTTGCAGAACAAGAAGGGAAAGTGGTTGTGACGCCAGTATTTGAAAAGAGTTTAATTAAATATGCTCCACGGGAAAGATGACAATCGTCGCTATAAACTATAAAAACAACAAAGCCGTAGGAGAAATAGAATGGTGATGCTCTCTGGTTTGGACTTCGGTTTGATTGGAGCTTACTTCGTAGTATTACTTTTAATCGGTTATTTTAGTTCCCGTAAGCAGAATGAAGATGATTATTTGATAGCTGAAAGGAACCTTGGAGCGTGGTCTACGATGGCGACTATTAACGCGAGCAAGACTGGGGCTATATTGATGATCTTTGTTGCGCTTGTTTATGGCTGGGGATTTTCTGCGATGTGGTATTTTATTGGAATGGCTGCCGGTGTTTTTGTATTTTTGCCGTTTGCCTTGAAACTTAAGGAGTCTTCAGCTGGGAAGTTTTATACCCTGGCGGATTATTTCAAGTATCACTTCGGTAAGAAGGTCGCGAAGTTTGCTTCATTGATAACGATTTTTCTTATGTTTGGATTTTTGGTTTTGAGTTTGATGGCCGGAGCTAAGCTTTTCGTCTTCTTCACGGGGTGGCCTTTCTGGCTTTGTGCTTCCGTTATGGTTATAATCGTGTTGGCCTATCTTCTGTCTGGAGGGTTCAGGGCGGTTGTTAAGACGGACATTTTGCAGTATATTGCGATGATTTTTATTTTGATGATGTTGGCGATTGTAATGTTTAGTGGTTCTCTTGTTTCGGTTTCAGAGTGGGGCTTGTTTAATGCTGATATCGTTAGTATCGTTGGATTTTTCTTGGCTGGTATATTGTTTCCGTTTGCTTTGCCGGACATTTGGCAGAGGGTTTATTCTTCGCGAGACAAGAGTAGTTTGAAGAGGGGTCTTATCCTGGCTGCTGTGGTCTATTTGTTGGTTGCAATATTGTTGGCGCTGGTGGCGTTAACCATCAAGGCTAAGTTTCCGGGTCTTGATCCTGATTTGGCTTTGGTGCACGGCTTCGCTAATTTGCTTCCGGCGGGCTTGCTTGGATTAAGCGTGGTTCTTTTATTCGCGGCGTTGATGAGTTCTATTGATACTTATCTTTTTACCGGGGCGTCGGCTATAATTCAGGATTGGTTTGATTGGGATAAGGGGAAGGTGGTTCGCGGATTGAAGAAGGTTATTTTCGGGCTCGCTGTTGTCGGAACGCTTGTGAGTATTATAATCCAGGATCTGATAATCGGTTCGTATATATTCGTGGCGCTTTCTGCTGTGCTGGCGGTTGTGGTTATAGCTAGCTGGGTTAATCGCAAGGTCAGCCAGAGGACTTTGATTTGGGGACTCTCGGTTGGAACCATCGGGTTTTTCGTATTTCTGTTTTCTACTCTGCAGGATATTAGTCCGATGATAGTTATAATCGCTCTCGTTTCTACTTTGGCTGGCCTCGGAATCGGTGGACTTGTTTCTTTATTCAAGAGATAATAATATAAACACTTTCTTCTTAGTTAACTTATGAAAGTAAATCAAAAATTTTCATTCATTTGCTTTCTGAGGATGCACAAATGAAAGAGAAGTGGATGAGGTTTAACTCGGTCAGAATTGGTTTGGCTGCGGGGATTCTTGTGGCGCTCTGTGTGTTCGTGATTACGATTTTTGACTATGCTGGGCTGTTTGGCGGCTTTTCTTTGATCACGTTGATTATATCGGATGTTTATGGGGGCCTGGGTTATAGCGTAAGTGTTGTTGGCGGTTTGATCGGTGCGGTTTATACACTTATCGATATTTTTATCATAGTGTGGCTTTTTGCTGTGGTGTATAATTGGTTAGTTAGAAAGGCTTGATTTTATGCGAGCCATTTGGAGAACTCCGTTCTCATATTCTTATGGGGGCTTCAAAATCTGCTTCGCTGGATTTTTCCGCACAGAGGGGGCGTTTGTGAGGGGCATATCGGGGATGACTTGTCCTGCCGATTTATGGATGATTTTTTAATCTTCTTTTTTCAGGCTTTCGTGTAAATACTTAAAATATTCTTCTTTCTTTGAGTTGGCCATTCGCTCTACTATGAGCTCTGGTGTCGAGTGGGCTAGTCTTCCGAGAACTGGATTATGGTTTACGATTAGATTGAAATTTTTATCTAGTCCGGTTGCTTCGATTCCGTCGATTCTAGCTCCTTCGGGTAGCGTTTTATAGATTTCGTGCCCGAGATGTGTTGCTAGGATCATGAAGCAGCCCTTTTTGATGAAGAAGTCTGCGGTCGCCGAGATTATTTTTCCTGCGATTCCGGGTTCCGTTACGGCTTCGATCTCGTCGGCTAGGATTAGTGTTTGTCTTCCGGGTTTGATTTGCGACATTTGCGTTAGGAGTGTTTCGAATGCGCCCTTTGAGGCTGAACCTTTGTTTTTTGCGAAGTAGTAGATCTCACTGAAGATTGGTTGCTCGATTTTCCCAACAATTGGGAGGCCGAGTTGGAAGAGTGAGATATTTTGGAGAACGTGTTCTAGTAGTGTTGTTTTTCCACCGGAGTTTGCCCCTGTTAGGATTGAGCATTTGTTTTGATTGTCCAGTAGGAAAGATATTGGACGCGCGTTGTCTAGGAATGCGTTCTCAGCGTCGAGCATTTGGAAAGTGTCCGAGGTTTGTGGGTATGTTGATTTTTCTGATATGAATTGCGAAACACCGGACGTGAAGTCTTCGATGATTAGTAGCGCTGAAAGTTTCATGAGTATACCCGGGATTTTCTTTAATTCTTCTGCATTTCTTTTTATGTTTTCTGCGAGGTTTGTGAACTCGTTTGCGTTCTGTCGTTTTATTTGGTCTTCTAGTTCTTTGTAGTCGACTGTGACTGGTATTTGCAGATTGAAGATGTGTTCCGAGAACCCACTTTCTCCGATTGCATTTTGAATCAGCGTTAGAATTTCTGGAGGCATCTTTCCTTCTCCGAGAATTCTTAGGACTATGTCTCCAGAGATTGTCATCTCCTTTATTTTTTCTGAAATCTTTTCGTTGATTTCTTCTAAGACTTTTTCGACTTCGGTCTCCGTCATTATTTTCCCTTCTTTGTTGTCTAGCAGGTTGAACAGGGGCTCTAGTGCGGATAAAAGTTGCTTGATTTCCGGTGATGTTTCGTTGTTCTTTAGCCGGTGAAAGTTGTCGCGCCATCCGGATAGCATTTCTAAGTATCTTTCGAGGTATACGTTTTCGATTGAGTTGATGAATACTGTTTGCGGTAGGCGCTCTAGCAGTATTTTGAAGTCTTCGCAGTCGATCACTTGGACTATGTCGTATCTTTCTAAGTCAACTATGTCGTTTTCTGAGACTATTAGTTGGACGTTGCATCCGATTTCGCTTAGTTGCACAAATGTCGATTCGTCCTCGGTGACGACGATAATATCGTATCTTGGTTTCCATGTTCTTCTCGGCCTTGAGAGATCTTTCATGAATTTGTTGTCGATTGGCTTTAGGTTTCTGAAGAAATCTTGTCGCTTTCTTATCTCGGACATCTCGGTCGTGAACGGTAGACTGCTCCAGAGGTTTGGTGTTTCGGAGAATATGAACTTCGATGAGATTTTTGAGATGACTTTTGTGTGAATTGATTTGGCGTCTCGGGTTTTGAATATAGAATCTCTTTTTGGTTTGATGTATGTTTTAGATTCGTTGAATGGCGAAAGTTCGTTTTCTAATATGAAGCTTGCCAGGTTCCTCTTTTCCATGTTGAGTGAGGGCTGATTTTGTTTATAAGAATTATTGTGATTGAGTGTAATTAGATAACTTCGTTATCATATTTATTTGACTTGGGCAACTGTTGTTATTGGGGCTTGGACAACTGTTTTCTATGGGGCTTCATCTCGGACTTCGCCACGAGATTTCACACGGGGGAGCGTTTGAGAATGTGGTTATTCTTCTCTGATCCATGGGGCGGAGACGTCTGTATCTAAACTCGGACTCGTAACTTTTTCGATATTGTTTTTTAGTATTATATAAATTCTTTCTGCAGCTGTTCTCATTGGATCTCTTAGAAAATCTTCTTCTGTGGCGGCCCGATGTGTCATAAACCTTTTATGCCAATATTCAAAAGAGATCGTATCTAATGGCTTTTTATTTTGTGGACTTTGTCCGAAGTGAACATGCCACAATCCCCTTCCCTCTTCTTTTTGAACAAGACAGGTAGTATTCGGAGGGTGTGATTGAACTAACCCGAACTCTTCCTCTAGGACTTTTCTAATTTCTGGAAATCTTGCTTTGAAATTTCCCCAGTATGCAATTCCTCTTCGGGGATCATATTCTCTTGCCATATTTTATAGGTTTATCGCCTGCTTTGTCTTCGTGTGTTTCGACCACCGCCCCTGAACCCGTCTCGGCTCTGACGTGGTCTGCTGGTGCTACTGCCAGATCTTGGCGGTCCTCGCCTTGGTCCGTTGCTAGATCTTCGTGGCCCGCTACTTCCGCCTCGTCTTGGTGGTCCTCGGCTTCCAGATCTCGGTGGGTTTCTTCTCATGCCACTTCCACTTCTTCGTGGAGGTCCTCTTCTGAATCCGCCGCTATCCCGTCTTTCCATCTTTACGAAGATCTTTTCGAATCTTGGCGTGTCGACTCTTTTGATTTTGAGTTCTGGATTGTGGCGCTGGACGTTCGAGAAACTGTCGTAGTCTCTGCTTGCTAGGATGTTGACCGCTATTCCCTCTGCGCCCGCTCTTGCCGTTCGACCGATTCTGTGGATGTAGTCTTTGGCGTCTGAAGCGATGTCGTAATTATAAACGTGTGAGACTCCCGCGATGTCTAGTCCTCGGGCAGCGACGTCGGTGCATACCAAAACGTTAACTGTTGAGTCATCGAATTTTTTGATTACGTGATTTCGTTTTGCCTGTGTTAGCCCGCCGTGTGTTACTTGTGCTGCGACGTTTTGGAGTTTTAGGTTTTTTGCCACGAAGTCTGCGTTTCTCCTCGTGTTGCAGAAGATCATTACCAAGTGAGCCTTTTCGTGTTTTAGGAGGTGCACTAGTAGTGAGAACTTTTCGTCGTCTCGTACATCGTAGTAAATTTGTTTTAGTTTTGATGGGTCGACGTAATTTTCAACTGAGATTTCTACTGGTGCGTTCATGTATTTTTCTGAGAACTCTGCTAGCTCGGATGAGATTGTTGCAGAAAACAATAAAGATTGTCTCTTTTCCGGACATGCTTTTACGATTTTACCGACGTCGTCTTTGAATCCCATGTCCCACATCCTGTCGGCTTCATCGAGGACCAAAACTTTTACTTTGCTTAGGTCGATTGAGTTTCGTTGCATGTGGTCTAGTAGTCGGCCCGGTGTTGCCACAACAATATTTGCGTAGGTTAGTTTTTTCATCTGGTTTTCGATTGAGACACCGCCGTATACCGTTGCGACTTCTATTTCTTTGTGGTATGCGAATTCTTCAATTGCGCCTGCGACTTGTTCTGCAAGTTCTCTTGTCGGTGTTAGTACCAACCCCTTAATCCCTTCGCCTTTTTCCGCGGCCTTGATTAATCCCGCACCGAAGGCTAGCGTCTTTCCGGATCCGGTTGCTGAGCCAGCTATAATATCCTTTCCTGCTAAAACTAGCGGGATTGTTTTCACTTGTATTTCACTTGGTTTTTCAAACTTTTTCGCGGCTATTACTTTTAGCACGTGGTCTGAAAGTCCAAGCTCTTTGAACTTTTCCATTATATTTTTATAATCTGTCAAGAATTGTATCTTGAACGTAAGTCCCCACGACTTTCATCCAAGGACTTTAACGAGCATTTCGCTCCAAACTATTCTATAATTATGTTCTGATTTGGGTTTATAAGGTTATGGATGGGTTTTCACGAGCCAATTGGAGATATCCTCCCTAATTTATAATTAAAATTGGTTGGGGCAGGCTTACTTCTATTTCGTATTTTTACTGGGGCTTCATCTCTTTGGGCTTGGGCAAATGTTTTCTAGGGGGCTTCATCTCGGACTTCGTCACGAGATTTTCGCACAGGGGACGTTTGTGAGGGGGTAGATTTCTGCCGTGCTTTTGGGGTCTTGGCGGTTGTTTAAGAACTATTATCCAAAATTCATCATTGGTCCGTATATTCCGATAGGTACTCCGAATCTTCGCTCAAGTGCCTTTATATCGGGATGAGTCCTTGCTGTTTCTTGTGCGGTGATGAGCTGCTCTGATCCGAAGGATTCTGCTGACCCAAGTGAGACGGGTTTCCTTTGGTATGTTAGAGACAAGTATATCTCCAAGCTAGATGGGACTATGCCGTCGTCAGATTTTATGAAATTAACTCCACTTTCTGCTACATCTATGTCGCAACCTTCTGGAAGTAGTGGTCTTACAGCAGGCACAATATGTTCAGCAATCACTTTTGTTAATCCGGTATTTGCTTCCACCGCCAATTCATTTGCTGCTATCGCTGATTCTTTATACTGATTTACTAATTTGGCCATTACTGTCTGGCCTTCTGTTTCTGCTATATATTTTCTTATTAAGGGGGTTATTTAAGGATTATTGTGGCGGAGTTACGTTAAATTTATATTCTCCAAACCGTTTCTTTAATCATGAAAAAATGTCCAGTGTGCAATAGTAGTCGGTATGAGATCGTCGAGGGTGATTATAGATGTGCGAGGTGTGGGTATGTTAATAAATCTAAAAAGAATTTTGAGAAAGATTATTGCGGGGATTGCGGGGATTGAGGTTGTTGGTTTTCGGAATTTTGTGCTTCTGCTGGTCTAGGATTCTTTAGTGCTTCGAGCTCTCTTTCCTCCTGTGTCAGTTTTCTTTTAGCGGCTTCAAGTTCTTGAGCTTTTTCTGTCGTGCTTTTTATTCCCTGGATTTCGCCTGCCTTTTCTTTGACTTTTCTTTGGATTGCTGCCAATTCGTCATCGTCATCGTTTCCGGGGACTGTTACTTTTCGGGTTGTAATTGCTTCTGCGGGGTTTGCTTTCTTCTTTCTTTTTAGGAACATAATCAGGAGTACTAGGATGATGATTATAATTAGTATTCCGATGACAACGGAGAGTATGTTGAGTGATCCGTCCTCGTTTGTGAAGATTGCGTTTCCCGTAGGCGCCGTTTGAATGTATCCCGCGGTTTCATTTATAGCTGTTTCGTTTTCGATTGGCTCTACGACGATTGGCTCTTCCTCGTAGCTTTCGTTAAGTATGGATATCGAGCAATCTATGTTGTCGCTGCAGTCAATTAGCAAGGGGTTTTCTATCCCCTGGTTTGGAAATTTCTCGTCGATTATCTTCTCGCCGTTTCTTAATATTATTACTTGGTATTTTATCTCGGGGACGTTCAGCGAGAAGAATGTTTTCTCGAAGATTCCGTTTTCATTTGCATTTCCTGACAAGGGTCCGTTCAAGAGTAGGCCTCCGGCGTTTGGCCATGCGTATAGTTTGACGAAATTTTCTGGCGAGGTTTTCACGACTATACTGTCCTCCATAGCCGCGACTCCGCCTATTACTAGTAGAAACATCAATGCGATCATCACCTTTTTCATGGAATTGTTATGTTATGGTTCTTTATAAATATTTTTGTGGTGGAGAATGGCCCCGGTAGGAATCGAACCTACGCATATTCGGTGTAAACGAATCAGTCTACCATTAGCTTACGGGGCCGAATTTTGACAAATCAAAAGATTCATCATCGACTTCACAGTATGCTGCGGGCCGGTAATGATTAGAGATAATATTGACTTTTAAAACTTACTAAAGAACTTTTCTTCAGTTTGCAGTGATAACATTTAAATATGCGATTTACGCTTTCGGGTTATGGCCGAAGAGCACAAGGATAATTCCGAGAAATCTGTTGAGCAAAATTTGAGTGCCGATTATGTTCCGAAGGGAAAGGTCGGGAGTTTGCCGATGCCTAATTCTATTGACGATGCTTTGAAGAAAAAGATGGATAAGACGAATAAGGAAATCGAGAAGTTCAAGAATGAGCTTGTTAAGAAGTTCAAGTATCTCGAGGCTGTTGGTTTGGTTCCGGTTCAGGCGAACAAGAAAGTCGAGGAGGAGTATGAGATCGCTCCGCAGGAAGCCGAGAAGGGATTGGTCCACGTCGTGATTGTTATCCCGGAGAAACATTTTAAAGAAATTGGGAAGGTGCGGCTTGAGGCGATTGCTCTTGCGAAGAAAATTAATGATAAGATTTGGGCGCATGTGATGACGCCGGTTGATATTTGGAACCTTGGTCTTGATTCTAAGTTTGAAGTTATGGAGGCGATTTCGATGTCTTATCCTATTTTGGATACTGGTCTTTTGGCGGATCTTCGTGTCGCGCAGATTCACAAGTCTCTGGTTCTGAAGAAGTTCGAGAAGTATGTGACGAGTTATGTTATTAGTGGTTCTGTTGTTCGTGGTGAGACGACTGCGACCTCGGATGTGGATATCTTTATTGTAATTGATGACACTGATGTTAAGAGGATGCCGCGGCTTGAGTTGAAAGAGAAGCTGCGAGGGATTATCTTTTCTTATATTCCCGAAGCTGAAGCTATGGCGGGGGTTAAGAATAAGTTGAATGTTCAGCCTTATTTGATGACGGATTTTTGGGAGGCCGTTAAGGATGCGCATCCGGTTATGTTTACTTTAATTAGGGACGGTGTTCCGATGTACGACCGTGGTGCGTTTTTGCCGTGGAAGTCTTTGCTCCGGATGGGTAAGATTAAGCCATCGCCGGAAGCTATCGACATGTTTATGAGTTCGGGGAATAAGTTGAAGGATACGGTGAATAAGAGGATTTTTGATATCGCTACTCTTGATTTGTTTTGGGGAATTAATACTCCGACTCAGGGTTTGTTGATGCTTTATGGGTTGGCTCCGCCAAATGTTTTCGAGACCGTTAAGCAATTTCGTGAGGTTTTTGTTAGGAAGGAAAAGCTGATCGAGAAGAAGTATGCGGATATTCTTGAAGAGATCGTTATTAAGGTTTGGAAGGCGTATGAGCATGGGAAGTTGAAGCCGGGTGATGTCGACGGGAAGATGCTTGACCGTTTGTCCAAGAATGCTATTGATTATATTGAGAGGCTGAAGGTTCTTCGTGAGCAGATCGAGAAGAGGGTTCGTGAGAAGTCGATAGAGCAAATTTACAAGGACGTTTTCGGAATGCTCGAGGCGCTTTTGAAAAAGAAGTCCGAGGCTGCCGTGGTCAAGGCGTTCGATGAAGAGATGGTTAAGGCCGGCAGGTTCCCGCATCGGTTTCTCGAGGGTTTGAAGTTTATTGCTAAAGCTAAGAAAGATGTGGCTAAAACTAGGAAGGCCGTCGCGGCTGGAAAGAAGAAAGTCGATAAACTTGTCGATATGAAGCAGAGAAACGCGGTTGAGCAGGCTCGGAAGATTTCGGTTGAGATCGTCGACGCTTTGGTTGAATATACTCAGAGGTGTGATATGGTGGCCGTGGACAGATCTAGGTTTATAATTAAGGGAAGGGACTTGGAGGCGGATGTTTTATTCTTGAGCAGCGTGTTTGTTGTTCGAGGAAAGAAGATCGAGAAGTTATCTGGCAGCAAGCTCATTGTCTCTAGCTCTCAGGAGATCGAGAAGGCCTTGCTGGCCTCTAAGAATAAGAATATGAAGATTGACTTCAAAGCGCTTGATACACTTCGTAAGATTTTTGGCGAGTTCGAGTTGGTTCAGTAATTTTTCTGCTTAGGGAATGTTTCTATGGGGCTTTAAGATCAGTGTTTGTCGAAGAGGCGGGGCTCCAAAATCTGCTTCGCTTGATTTTTTCGCACGGGGGACGTTTGTGAGGGTGCTTGGATCTTGACGAGATTTTATGAGTGCATGATTGGTGGACCTGATTATCTTTTGAAATTCATTCTAAAAGATTAACTTTATAAATCGATTTTTCACATAGATGATATGGTTACGGCGAAAGTTATTCAGTTCAGGCGTGGTCGGAAGACCTACACTCCGCGGCATTTTCTAATCGAGATTCCGGGTATTGACTCGAGAGAGAAAGCGACAGAGTTCGTCGGTAAAAGCACTGAATGGAAGAGTTCTGGGAAGGAAGTTAAGGTTATCAAAGGTAAAATTGCGGCGGCACATGGTGGAAATGGCGTTGTTCGAGCGATCTTCGAAAGAGGGTTGCCAGGACAGGCTATTGGGACCGACGTCGAGGTGAACTAGGTTTATGGCACTAAGAAAAGGATCGGCTTACACTAAGAGGAAGGTTACTCCGTTCACTAGGAAATCTAAGAAGAGAACGAAGTCTTATGTTAAGACGGTTCCGAATTCTAAAATTGTTAAGTTTAAGATGGGCGACTTGGTCGGTTATGCGGCTGGTGAATATCCGATTTGTATTGAGGTTTTTACCAAGGAGAAGATTCAGATTAGGGATAATTCTATCGAGGCTGTTCGGCAGTTTTTTAATCGTTTTTTGCAGACGAAGATTGGAAAGGAATTTTATTTTGAAGTGAAGATATATCCGCATCACATTTTAAGAGAGAATAAAATGCTTACTGGTGCAGGAGCCGACCGTATGCAGACTGGTATGAGCCGGGCTTTTGGTAGGACGATGGGACGAAGCGCTTTGATCAAGCCGGACCAGACACTTTTTATTATCGGAGTTAAGAATACTCGGGCCGAGATTGAAGCTAGGAAGTTGATCAGGTCTGTTAAGGCGCGGCTGCCTTGTAAGACTGGAACGAGATTGGCGAAGTGATTTCTAATTTTCTAGGGGGTTTGTTTTTTGATAAGGGGCTCCAAAATCTGTTTCTGGTTCGCTAGTTGGTGCTTCGTGCGCTTATTTCTAATTGCGCCACGACGCTCCTTGTTCGCGGTGGCGCCGGCGAATCTCGCTTGATTTTTCCGCACGGGGGATGTTTATGAAGGTGTTGGAGTTTTTGACGAGATTGGCGAGGTGTTGTTGGGTGAGTGTTTTTATGTTCTTTGACGAGTTGTTCTGCGATGCGAAAACTTAATAACTCCCCCAGAGATTCAATCTTATGAAACATTTTTTTATATTGGGTAGAAATCCGGAGTTGTCACGTGCTGAGGTGCTGGCGTTTTTTGAGGCTCGAGGGCGACATCACATTGAGGTTTTATTCGAGGATAACTTTCTAGTTATTGAAACTGGGGACGGTGAGCGGCTTGACGTTAATGAATTTGGCGGAGTGATGAAGATGGGGCCGGTTTTATTTGAGGGTGAGGAGAAAAATCTTGCGGAATACCTTGATAAAAATGAGTTGGTTCCTGCGGATAAGTTTTCTTTCGGCGTTTTCGGCAATGGGGATGTTGAGACTTTGAAAGGAAAGTTCAAGACAGAGAAGAAGAGGGCGGTTTTGAAGCATGGTAAGCGACAGATAAAGTTTCAGGATGGCGAGAAAGTCGAGTTGCCTAACGCGGATTATTATTTATTTTTTCATGAGTTTGGTGGAACGGTATACCTTGGGCTTGTGAGCCAGGAATATGATGTTGAATCCGTCAAGGAGAGGGACATGTGGAAGCCGGTTCGTCGTGAGAGTCTGGCGATTTCACCGAGGCTGTCGAAGATTCTTATTAATCTTTCTGGCGCGAAACCCGGCGATTTAATGCTTGATCCATTTTGTGGTGTTGGGGGGATATTGCAAGAAGCGCTTTTGAAGAAAATTAGTGTCCATGGGAGCGATAGGGATGGGGTCGCTATTAATGATGGTCGCAAGAATTTGAAGTGGCTTTCTGAGAACTATGATTTTAATGTTAAGTATACTATGAAAGTCGAGGATGCGAGGAAGGTTCCTGATTTGCAGTTCGGCGCGGTTGCGACGGAAACACCGTTGGGTAAGGTTTTTAGGAAGAAGCCGAGTGGCGGAGAGGCCGAGAAGGTTATTTCCAACTTTGAGGGTTTTATCGTTCCTGTTTTATCTCGGCTGAAGAGGTGCAAAAAGGCGAAGGCGAGGATCGCTATTACGTTTCCGGCCATCAGGGATTTTAGGGTTGATGCCCATAAGGTTGCTGATAAGTCTGGGTTGAAGCTTGTCGGTGAGCCGATTTTGGAGTCGAGAGAGGACCAGTTTGTTTCTCGTGAGATTGTTGTCCTCGTTTAGCCGTCGCTGGGCGCAAGGTTTATATAGGTGTTATTCATTGTAAAGTGATCATATTCACCTGAACACCCCCTACACAAGCCCGATCCCGAGAGATCATTGACTACGATTACCCTCCGGTAATCTCAACGACTCACAACTAACCCTCTCATCGGCACCCAGAAACATTGCCCCCGGATGATGTTTCTAAAGAAATTTTCTGCTAGTTCTATCTGCGTCAACCCGCTGGAATACCTTCTAATCTCACCGAAATACTGGTGAAATAGGTGTTTCTACGCGGAATAGCTCCATATATATTACAAGTGTCCCTCCTGGACACTTGATCTTTACGCCTGAGGACTCTCACCCACTGGCGATTCTCACTCACTCTGGGCCTCTTCTAATAGCCCCTATATGAAGAGGATTGACCCGCGGCCGTTACTGAAAGGAGCACGGGGTACCAAGTTCCGGTGTAATATTACCGGGATCTGCAGATCAGCGGTAAGGTTTCCAAGAACAGAACTTGACAAGAAGAACGTGTAGTGGATCTTTCGTCGTAAGCGCGGCGAGATCTTGGAGTATTCGTACGGTCCGGGATCCTTGAAGGGAACCCCCATGAGAAGGAACCGCTGGCTCATTGTCGTCGCGATCATCGCGACCACGACCGCACTCGCGGCATCTGCGAGCGCGTTCACGCTCATCAACGACAGCACCATCTGGACGAAAGCCACCGGCGGCTTCGAGGCGACAATCATCTGCGAGGCCGTCCCCGGCGAGCACATCGGCGCTGCTGTATACGTCAACGGCACAAGGATCTATGCCATCGACGTATGCAACAGCGCATTCGTCCTGAAGACGGCTGAAGAGACGGCCGTGAGGAAGAACACCGGCCTGACGAAGGCGGCCCTCCAGAAGAAGGTCGCAAAGAAGGCCACCATCGGGTCGATCGGCATGGCTGATGATACCCGGAAGAACTGCAAGGCGCATACCGACTCGGCGGCGACACTCTATACCACGGCCCTCGAACCTGGCGACGCGCATCAGAACAAGGATATCGCCGGCGCGAAAACAATGAGACTGCGCGCAACG
>Ga0208904_1000629_pt1 | contig 27728 bp, 24 predicted proteins | sample AntAceMetag02UKB_FD_184774 | JGI IMG/M metagenome (GOLD analysis project Ga0208904, IMG submission 184774) | Saline lake microbial communities from Ace Lake, Antarctica - Antarctic Ace Lake Metagenome 02UKB (SPAdes) (version 2) | ecosystem: Environmental > Aquatic > Non-marine Saline and...
CGCTTTACTTGGTCAAAATGCTATTGGATTTTATGATAGTTTAAATATCATTGAATCATTAAATCAAGATGAAGATTCAACTTTAGCTATAAACTTTTTTGCTAGTGATTTTGGTAGTAGCTTTAATTTAGGTTCATTATCATTTAGTACTTCTACTCAAGCTTTTGTTTTTAGCAACAATCTTGGTATTGGAACATCAACCCCCGGCTCAATTCTATCTATTAACAATGTCGCCAACTTCACCACTGCTACTTCAACTTTTTATGGTAATGGTTTAAATCTGACCAATGGTTGCTACGCGGTAAATGGAACATGTCTAGGTTTTAGTAATGTTGGTTACTTTGCCGATTTGAGTGATGTTGCTACTTCATCAGATGCGACGGGTGATATTTACTATTTAAACTCAAGCGGACAACTAACTAACTTAGGACTTGGTGCTTCATCAACTGTTTTGACCACCGCTGGCTCAATACCAAAATGGGAGCAATTAGCCTTTGGGGCTATGACGGGATTACTTGATTTGGCGACCCAAGTGACAGGCATCTTACCCGAAGCAAACATTCATGCTGATATTGCCCGTGACTCGGAACTTCACGATGCTATAACTTTAGCTGGAACTTTAGACTATATTACTTTAGCCGGACAAGTCTTGACGAGAAATGCGATTGATTTAAGTACAGATACTACAGGGACTCTGCTAAGCTCAAATATCCAAGATTCTTATTTATTAAATACAGGCGATACTGGAACAGGAAATTATACTTTTGATGGTGGTCTTGAAGTCACAGGCAATGCTACCACCACTGGTCTATTTGTAAACGGGACACAAAGTGATAGCTTGGAAACAAAAACTCATACTTTTGATTTAACCTCATTAGTACCTGGTGCTTATTACCACGTTCCATATTTACAAGGTACAGCGGTTGATACTGGAGGGCTTGGTCTTTCAACTAATGTTTTAGGAGTTAAAGATAGCTTAGGAATTATAGATGTTTCAAGCAATGGATATTCTAACCTTACTTTCCTATCAAATGATATATTAAGTGGCACAGTTGGTCTTATCGCTGATTTTGCTAATACTAGATTAGAGTTAGATTCTGCTCATTTTACACCCGATACTACTAGTTATGGTGATGCTGAATATTATGATTTAGGACAAAGTGGTTTAGAGTGGAATAATTTGTGGCTTAAAAGTAATGCTTTGATAGGGGGTTCGGTGGGTATTGGTAGTGTTGTTTCTCCAACTGGTAAATTATATGTTGCAGGCGGAGCTATTCAACTAGATAGATCAAATGCTGACGGTATTCACGCATACCTATCAGGTACAAAACGTTCAGGTATTTCATTTAATACAGCTAATGGTATCAATTTTTTTACTGGTAATAATGTTTTAGCGGGTAATTGGGATTCTACTGGACAACTTCAGATAACTAACTTGGCGGCGGTTGGAGCAGATCCAATGTGTTGGGATGGATCGGGAGCATCTTTAATCGGAGATTGTTCTTCACTACAAAAATACAAAACTAATTTAGAAATTTTTGAAGCTGGTCTTGATGAAATATTACTTTTGGAGCCAAAAAATTATGATTGGAAACGAAACGCTGATGGTACTTTATCTGATACTGATGAATACGATAATCTTGATCCTGACACAGGTTTTATTGCTGAAGAGGTAATTGCGGTTAATAAAAACTTTGGTCGTTATAATAATGAGGGCAATCTTCAAGATGTAAACGAACGAGGTATTTTAGGAGCTATAGTAAATGCAATTAAAACTATTTGGGAAAAAATAACTAACCTTGATAGTCGAGTAGAACAATTAGAAGCTGAAAATGAATTACTGAAAGCTAGACTAGATAATCTCGATGGTGGTAGTTTTCAAGAAAATGAAACAGAATCAGAAGTCGAAGATGTTGGTAGTAATCAAGGAAGCGAAGAAATAGTGGAAGAGGAAGAAGAAAATGATAATAATGAAACTGAAGTGGAGACTGAAGTTGGTGATCAAGAAAATGATAGTGAAGTAGTTGACCCAGATTCTTTAAATGACGAAGAAGAACTACAAGAAGAAGTGGATGAAATAGAAGAAGTAACAGAAAATGAAAATCAAGAAACTAATAATATGGAAACCGAGCCAGAACCAGAAGAAGAGCCAGAATTAGAAACATTAGAACCAGGAGATGATCAGATGGAGTAAACAGTGATCAAAAACTAAATTAAAACTTAAATATTAAAAATGTCCTTTAGATTTAAAGGACATTTTTAATATTGGGCCTAATTATAAGCTTTTTAGCTTGAATTAATATTTTTAATAGTAATTAAATAATTAGTTAAGTTTAAATTTAAATTAAAAAATATTTTTTAAATTGATAAAATTAAAATGATTTATGATGAAAATTGTAAATTAAAAAAATAAAACTTGACAAAACATCAAAAAAGTACTAGTAATGATGGTTATATTAGTTCTTTTTGATAATCTTAAATTAGATTGTCATAAAACATTTTAAATTCCTAAGTCCAACTGATAAAAAATTAATTTGTTGGACCCTCTGATTTTACTTAATTTAATTAGTAAAATCGATTGATTAACTGACGAAATAATTTCGTCGACTATTTACAATTTATCTGTGTCTTATATTACTAAAAAGGTGTAATTGCCTTGTGTTTTTTTATTTGCTTTATGTTTACATTAATTAAACAATCTAAATCAAAATGGGTACCTCTAATTATATTAGCGGCTTCTTTTTTGGTTTGGTTACAGCCGGTTTTAGTCCAAGCTGAAGTGATAGAAAAAACAACTGAGGTTCAAATAGAAGCACCGGTAGAAGCATCAGAAAAAGTTGAGGTTATAGAAACACAAGTAGAAAAAGCAGAGGAAATAGACAAGGAAGAAGTGGAAGAAGAAGTAGAAAAGATAGAAACAGAGGAAGATAAAGAAGAGTTGACTACTACACCAGAAGAGGATAATTCAAACGAGGTAAATGAATATGAAATCATAAAGGACAATGAAATTCTAAAAGACAATGACTTACCACAGTCTGAAGTAGAGGATTTAGAAGAAGATATAACAGAATCAGGGTCTTTAGATATAGAGCTTAAAAAAACTGTGGATAACTCTGAAGGCCTAATTGAAACAATTGAAACAAGGGAAGATGAGGTAAAACAAGTTGAATCATCTAAGGTCAGTAGGGCTGATTTTGAGTCTAATCAAGAGGTGATCATTCAAAATGATGGAAGTGATTCTGAATTATATTCCAATGAATACAATGAAATAACAACAGAATTGGATTCTATCCCTGAGCCGGAAGAAAATTCTAAGGAAGATATTTCGAAAGAATATAGCTTTCTAACTTTAAATGAGAATAATGATTCTTGGAATGAATTAGTATCATTAGAGTACAATTTTAAGACTACTTCAGATTTAAATAATGATTTAGAGGAAGATATATCGAGAGAATATAGTTTTCAGACTGCATCAATAGATAACTCTCTAGACGAAGAGGTGTCTAACGAATATAACTTTACTACCACACAAGATGATGGTGGTGGACCTGATGATCCTGAAGAAGAAATATCAGCGGAATATAGCTTTAGGACATTGTCCGATACAACTCCGCCTCTAGACGAAGAGGTGTCTAACGAATATAACTTTACTACCACACAAGATGATGGTGGTGGACCTGATGATCCTGAAGAAGAAATATCAGCGGAATATAATTTTACAACTACGCCGACAACTCCTATGGATGAGGAAGTGTCTAATGAATATGACTTTACTACCGATCGTGATGGAGGCGGTGGCGGAGGTGGAGGCGGTGGTGGCGGAGGACGTCGTGACCCTGAGCCTGAAGACCAAGTTTTACCTAGTCCGTGTTTACCTTTAATTAGAGATTATATTAGATTGGGTTATGATAATGATCGTTTTGAAGTTTTGAAACTTCAATGGTTCTTACGAACGTTTGAAAATTATGATGTACCATTGTCTGGTTTTTATGATCTAGTTACTTATGAAGCTGTCAAAAGTTTCCAATTACGTTATGCGAGTGATATTTTAGATCCGTGGGGTATAACTGAACCAACTGGTTATGTCTATATTACAACTAGTCTAAAAATTAATTATATTTATTGTGGTATAAATTCTCCGATTGATCTTAAGTTGTCGTTACCAACTAAAATCTACCAACCAATTGCTTTACCGAAAAAAGGTGACGGAGCCGAATATTTAATGATTCCACCACCGATTCAAACTGATCTGAATGATATGTATATGATCTTGGATGTTGATTTACCAGTTGAAATTACACTTAAATCAGAAGGAGGTTTGTGGCAAGTGGCAACCGTCGGCTTTCTTAATTTCTTTCAAAGTCTGGGTGAGTTTATAACCAATCTTTGGGTGAGTTTGACTGGCCAATTTACAAGTGGTAATAAAGATACTTTGATCGCAACTTCCACTTTAAGTCGAGGTAATTTAGTTTCGTGGAGTTTGGCCGGCTTGTGGCTTGTTGGACTTATATTTATTTTCGGACTTTTGCTTATGTTGTGGGCGCTATATAAAGTTAAAGTTAGACAAAAAAATCAAAACTTAGCTCAAACTGATAAAACAATTGAAGAATTAAAAGCCGAATTATTTTTAGCCAAAGAAGACGATGTTGATTCTCAAGATGAAGAAAAAATAGATGAATGGACTAATGAATATAATAAAATTATTGATGAAGTTGAAAATAAAACAGAAGTGATTAATTTAGGACCAGAAGGAGATATAAAAAATACGATAGAAAAAGAAACCAGATTTGTTTCAGGGGATGAAGAGGAAAAAAATTAGATAAAAATAAATTTCTTGATCTAAAAAATTTAAAAAAACAACCAGATTATCTGGTTGTTTTTTTAAAATAGATAATTAAAGATATGAGGTATTGACAAACTCTTATTTTTTGTTATATAGTTGAGATAGAAGAAACACCTAAGCAGGTGGATTGATAAAAACTACAAGGAGAAAAAAATGAGATATGTGATTTCTTTTTTCGTTATTTTTTTGTTGGTGACTACTGTCGCTTCAGCGACAGTCTTTCATCCCCATTCAGCTGATACGTCGGCTGATGGAAAAATTCAGTTGAGGGAGATTCTCCGACTGATCCAGTTTTTTAATTTGTTTGGTGGCTACCACTGCCAAACTGGCACGGAAGATGGTTTTGCCCCTGGAGATGGGGATCGTACTTGTGATTCCCATGACGGGGATTACAAGCCTCAAAACTGGTACTTTGGACTCTCGGAATTACTTCGAGTGATTCAAATGTATAACGCTATGGCTTATTATCCTTGCCCAGAAAGTGAGGATGGATATTGCCTTGGAGTGGATCCAGATCCGTCGGTTTGGATGCCGAATTTAATTGGACTCGACCCTTCCTTGGCAGAAGCAACACTGATTGCTTCTGGTCTGAGAGTGGAGCAGGTGACAGTGGTTCTTGAAACTACTGAAACCGATGATGAGTCTCTGTGGGGACTCATTGCTTCAACGAACCCTTCGGCCGGAGAAGAAGTCTCTCTTTCCTTTGGCGAAATTGTGGTGGAACTTTGGGTTCCGATAATTTTAGCCGAAGGTGAAGGAGAGGGTGAAGGAGAGGGTGAATGTCTTTCTTCACCTCAAATTGAGGTGGAACTCATTACCTCGGCCACTTTAGTAGCCGATGATGATTGTGTTTCTTGCCCTCCACTTCCTCCGGCTTTCCGAGTCGGGGATGAGGTGAAATTTCAAATCTCACTTGAAGGGTGTTCGCCTTTTGAGGCAATCCTTCTCGTTCCGACCGCTCGTGGGGCAGAAGAATTTTTTCTTTCTGTTACAGGAGAAGTGAGTTCTAAGTTCTTTGTCTTGACGAAAGACATGAAAGGACAAAGGACTCCTATTACTCTTTTTGTGACAGACGGAAATGGAGTTAAGGTCGAGAAATCTATTCTTATCAGGGTTTTTTCGGCCGAATAATTTTTTTGTCGATTTTTAATCGCCAGGTTCATTTAATGAATCTGGCGGTTTTTCTATGTTACAAGGTTTAAATAAAAAATGATTAAATTTTACTTATTATTGCCATTGACAAAACACTAAAAATATACTAGGAATGTAGACAGAAAGAGTTATTTGACAACTCTAGTAGTGTTAATGAACTAGTCTTGTTGCCTCTTGCAATTAGACTAGATGTTAGTGAAGCGCGCCTGTTGAATAAACAGACGACAAACTGGGAGAGTAAAATGAAAAAGTTTACGACAATGATTTTGGCGACGGCGATGGTGATGGTGATCTCGGGCTGTGAGCCCGAATTGCGCGTCGGCGCGCTTGAGGATTGGACCCTCGAGTATTCGTGTGCGGAATTTCTCTTCGGCGCTGAATACGCCGAAGGGACCGAAGTCCCGACCTCAGACATTAACTTCCAACTGGAAGTGATGGACGATGCGGGGAGTTGGCGAACTCTTCAGCAAATTGTCTGGGGAGAAACCCAGACGATGGTCTTGTATCCGGTCATTTCGACGGGGAAGATCAGTGGCCCTCCTCTTTATGTGCGGGAGGGTGACATCGTCACCCAACTGATCTCGGTGTATCACCGAGCGGGTCCCGCCTTTGTCCGGATGGACGGGGAAGTGCCCGTCAATTTGGAGTGGGACCGGAGTAATCCGATCCAACTCCTGACGACGGTCGTGTCGGTTATAGGAGCTTTTGGTGAGCTCCTGGATTTGACCGACGTGGGCTGGTTTGGTTCCGATGACTCGGACGGATCAGCAGGAGCCCCGCCATTTGCGGTATTTCAGATAACGACCCTTCAGTCGTTTGAGTACCGTATTGTCGGTTATGCTCCGGGCTGGGTGCCAGCTTACACGGAAAGTGTCGAGCTTTCAGCTCCGGGGTGCGAGGAACCAGAACCCGAGCCGATCGAGGTGACTTTGAATATCTCGGTGCAGGGTTTCGGGACCACCAGTCCCGGAGTCGGAGCGCACGAGTACTCGAAAGGGGAAACCGTGTCGCTTCGGGCCGACTCTGCTTCTGGTTGGGAGTTTAATCGCTGGCTTGGGCCAGTGACGAATTCGACCAGCCAGTCGACGACTATTCGCCTGAATGCGGATAAGTCGGTGACCGCGATGTTCTCGCAGATTGAGTCGGGCGAAGGCGAAGGAGAAGGAGAAGGTGAAGAGCCCGACCTTACACCAGTGATTACCATCCTCGGACCGAATCCGTTTACCCTCACTGAGGGTGGAACGTATGTCGATCCGGGAGCAACGGCGACGGACAATGTGGACGGCTCGGTGGCAGTAATGACTGTGGAAAACACGGTCAATGTCAATCGAGTCGGACATTATGTTGTCCGCTACCGAGCGTCCGACTCGTCGGGCAATGTCGCGACGGCGACGCGAGCGGTAGTGGTACAAAACATTCCGCCTCCGCCGGACACCGACGATGACGGGGTGCCGGATATTGAGGACAATTGTCCTCTTATCCCGAATCCGGATCAGAGGGATCGCGACGGCGACGGTGTCGGCGATGTTTGTGACAATTGTATTGGAGCTCCGGTTCCATATCTACTGTTGCAGACGGAAACCGAGGCCACCAACCTTATCCACCAAAATGGATATGAGGTTGGGATGATTAGGCGGCTGAACAACACCGAGCCCGTTGGGACGGTGATTGGTCAGACACCAGCTTCAGGGACTTGTGCCCTTTTGGGGTCGCAAGTTAATCTAGAGGTTTCGTCGGGTCCGGCGTGCGTCACAGTGCCTAATGTGGTGGGGTTGACGCGCGTCCAAGCGGTAAACGCTCTGGAGGCAGTCGGCTTCGTAGTCGATGTAGTCCTTGGGGTAGATAGCCCGCGTCCGATGAACGAAGTTTTGACTCAGTCGGTTGTGGCGGGGTGTCATGTCGCTGGTCTTGCGATCAATTTGTCGGTTTCGACCGGGCCTCCGACCACGACGACGGTGCCAAACCTTGTCGGTCGGCAAGAGTCGGAAGTCGGGGCCATCTTGATCACAAGCCAACTTACGTTGGGCAATGTGACGAGAAGGTCTGATTCGACTCCGGCGGGGACCGTGGTTGGGCAGACACCGTCATCTGGGCAAATCGTACCGATTGATTCGGCGGTTAATATCGTCGTTTCTTCGGGTCCGGTGGTGCCCGATCCGCTTGAGCTCTACTTCCGATATGAAAACGGAAGTGAGCATCAGTCGTTTGCTTTACAGCAGACGGCCAAGTGGATTATTAGGGTGACGAAAGGCGTTTCGCCCTACCACGTCGTCTTTCTCTCCTACAACGCGGTCGGGGCGCGCTTTGTCGTCTATCCCGACCGAGTTGAGATCCTGTCCGGTGAGGTCAATGTCGCCCGTCTTTCAAATGGGGACATTCAAATCACTCAATTTCTCTCTAGTCTGACGACGGCTCCGCCGTCGACGGTCTACGCGTTTGCCTTCGGGGCAGACCAAGAGGAATCGGAAAGGATTGGGGAGACGACAACAATTGCTGTCTCCAATTAACACTACGCAGAGTTCTGGCCCGCGATTACCATTTGGTGATCGCGGGCTTTTCAGTTGGGTTTTTGTAATACATTTTCCTTGCGTTAATTTGTTTTTTGTGATATAGTTTTAACAGAAGATAAGGACTGACTATGAGGGTCAGTTTTTTGTTTTACAACAGAAGGAGACAAATAATGAAGAAATTGATCGTAGTTTTGGTTTTGGTTGGAGGGCTTTTGACCCTCCCAACATTTGCCCAGCATTCGGCCGACATCTCGGCTGATGGGCAAATTGAGCTCTCGGAGCTCTTGCGGGTCGTCCAACTTTACAACAACCACGGGCTCTATTGTGACCCCGAGTTGTTGTCCGAGGATGGTTACATCCCCGGAGTGGATCACGACCGTGAGGATTGTAATCCCCACGACAGCGACTATGGTCCGCAAGATTGGCGGGTCAATCTCACCGAGTTGTTGCGAGTGGTTCAATTTTTCAATTCCGACGGTTACCATCTTTGCTATGAAAGTGAGAGCGAAGATGGGTATTGTGTCGGAGTGGACCCTCGACCACTGTCGGAAGTTCCCGATGTACGAGGGATGACCGAAGAAACAGCAATTGAGGTGTTGACCGAAGCGGGGTTTATCGTTTCGGTCGAGGAGAGCTACAATTCGACCATTTTGATTGGGTTGGTGGCCAACTCAGAACCAAGATCGGGGTCACTGGCTCCGACCGGGGGTGAAGTGACGATTGTCGTGTCGCTTGGTCCCGCACCGGAGGTTAGGGAAGTAGAGGTACCGGTTTTTGCTGGGCTCACTTTGTCCGAAGCCCAATCGGCTCTTACGGAGCTTGGTTTGGTTCTCGGGGTTGTAACCGAGGATTATAACGAAGCGCCTGTGGGCGAAGTGATTGATCAACATCCTCCGAGCGGGATAACTCTCGCTGAGGGTTCAACGATCAATTTGGTGGTTTCTTTAGGCCCAGAGCCGGTCGGCGATTTGGGAGTTGAGTTCTCTTATTCAGATGAGGCAAATCCGCCTAATCTGGGGGGAGACGGAAACTTTCAGATCCAAGATCTGATGCATTGTGTCATCCGCGTGACGGATGGCGTGATGCCGTATCATGTCGTCTTCTTGTCTTACAACGCGGTCGGGGCGCGCTTTGTCGTCTATCCCGACCGAGTTGAGATCCTGTCCGGTGAGGTCAATGTCGCCCGTCTTTCAAACGGCGACGTCAGGATCACTCAAGCGTTATCGACCGAGACGGAAGATGGTTTGTTATACCTCTTCGTCTGGGGAGATGACGAGACGGAAGAGGACCGGCACTCGGCTACTTTGCCGATAGTCGTTGAGCCTTAAAAGTTCTTTTGTTAGCCACCTGTCCTCAAGTCGATTAGACTTGGGGGCAGTTTTAGTTTTTAAATGATTTTTACCTTAGGGGCTTGCATATTTTTCTAAACTGTGGTAGTAATAAGAAATTACTACCAATGCGCTAGACGCAGGAGTAAGATTAATTAATAGTTATTAACAAAGACTAATTTATGAAAAATGTATATTTTGCAAAGTCTTTGGGCCTAATGGCAATCGTGCTTATAGGAATAGTAACTGGTATACCTGTTGTTTCCTTAGCGCAGGCTAATCCAATTACTGCAACTATCCAATTGCCTGGTTCAAACGACAGAACAGTTGAAGTAAACACTTCTGTTCGTTTTCAAGGAGCAGTAAGTGGTGGTTTAACACCTTATACTTACAACTGGACTTTTGGTGATGGTACACCAGCTCAAAATAGTATTGAAGTTACTCATACTTATAGCGAAGTTGGTACATACAATGTAACCTTCAGAGCTTTAGATAGTTCGGTAGCTGGTAATTCTGATACCGAAACTATTGCTATAAATGTCGTAGCTTCGAGTGCCGAATGTAATCCTTTGATTACTGAAACTACAAGCAATCGACCAGAAGCAATTGAAGTGACAAAAACCAGCGCCGTAATCGTGTGGGAAACTTGCGAACCAGCAACTTCTCGTGTGGTTTATGGTACAGCGTCTATTGCAACTGCTGACTTAAATGACAGCAATACTTTAGGCTATAATTCATCTACAGCTTTAGATGAAGCTAAAGTTACTTCTCATCGAGTAGAATTAACCGGGCTTACACCAAATACTCAATACTTTTTCCGAGTATTATCGGCTCGTTAAATTTAAATTCAAAGTTTAAAACAAAAAGCCACCTTTCGGGGTGGCTTTTTGTTCACCTAAATAAGAGTGGTTTTTTGTTTTAATTTAATTTCCGCTTATACTATCTAAATGATGAAAGAAAAAATAAAAGAATTGTGGCCCGAGTGTCAGTTTGAAGTTGATCTGGCTCCTTATACAACTTTTCACTTAAAATCTTTAGCGGCGGCGTTTTTGTTAGTTAAAACCAAAACCGATTTAGTGACAGCTGTCACTAAAGCTAAAGCTCATAATTTACCCTATCTCATTTTAGCTGGTGGGAGTAATTTGGTCTTGGCTGATAAATTAACCGATCGGTTGGTTATTTGTTATCGCTCTGATTTAAAATTAGAAAATATAAAGCTTAATAATTTGGAAGTAATGACTCCGGCGGGAGTTAAGCTTGCCGATTTGGTTGATCAAACAATTGAGGCTGGTTTAGAGGGCTTATCGGCTCTGGCTGGTATTCCAGGTACTGTTGGTGGAGCAATCGTTGGTAACGCTGGGGCTTACGGACAAACTATTAGTGATCATTTGGTTGAAATTGAAATTTTTGATGGGCAAGATATTAAAGTATTAGCAAAAACTGAAATTGCTTTTGCTTATCGTCAAAGTATTTTAAAAACTAAACCTTGGTTAGTTTTATCCGTTAAATTTTTATTAAGAGAAGGAGATAAAACTAAACTTAAAACTAAAGCCGAAGAAATTATTGCGATTCGAAATAAAAGATATCCGAGAGAGCTTAAATGTCCGGGTAGTTTTTTTAAAAATATATTAGCGACCGATGTCTCACCACAAACTCTGTCTCTTATTCCAGAGACTGAAATTATAGCTGGTAAAATACCAGCTGGTTATCTGTTAGATCAAATTCAAGCCAAAAATTTGACTTGTGGGGGAATTAAAGTTTCGGATTGGCACGGTAATTTGATAGTTAATACTGGAACTGGAACTTATGAGGAAGTTTGTCAGTTAGCTGATTTATTAAAACAAAAAGTTCAAGCGAAGTTCGGGATTCTCTTGGCTGAAGAAGTGAGATTTGTGACTTAAGTAAATTTGATTTAATTTTAGTAAGCCACAAGACAAAATTTAGTTTTTTCGCTATACTGCAAGGGTTAAATTAGATTAACTTATATATGACTACTAAATATACACCAACAATTGGCCTTGAAGTTCACGTTGAATTAAAGACAAAAACCAAAATGTTTTGTCAGTCTAAAAATGATCCTGATGAAACAAGACCCAATGTTAATATTTGTCCAATTTGTTTGGCTCACCCCGGGACTTTACCGGTAATCAATAAACAAGCGGTCAAACATGTTTTACGAGTCGGGGAAGCCTTAGGTGGCAAATTAGCTGATTTTACTGAATTTGATCGTAAAAATTATTTTTATCCAGATATTCCTAAAGCTTATCAGATTAGTCAATATAAATATCCTTTAGTTAGTGGTGGCAAGTTGGCAGGAGTAGACATCACTCGCGTTCATTTAGAGGAAGATACGGCTCGGTCACAACATGATAATAAAAATAATGTAAGTTTGGTTGATTTTAATCGCGCTGGTGTGCCACTTATGGAATTGGTGACCGAACCAGTCATGCATTCGGCGGTTGAAGTTGGTGATTTTGCGCGAGAGCTGAAAATTTTATTATCACCTGATTACCTTGATGTATCGGAAGCTAATTTAGAAAAAGGTGAAATGCGTATCGAGGCCAATATTTCGGTCTCAACCGAAACTGATAAATTAGGGATGAAAGTCGAAGTCAAAAATCTAAATTCTTTTAAAGCGGTGGAAAAAGCGATTGCTTATGAAGTAGATAGGCAAACAGCTTTACTAGAAGCAGGAGAAACTGTCAGTCAAGAAACTCGAGGTTGGGATGAAAACAAAGAGCAAACTTTTAGTCAAAGAAAGAAAGAATTTTCTCATGATTATCGTTATTTTCCTGATCCCGATTTGCCAAAATTATATTTACAAACTGTGCCCGAATTTCAAAATTTAAGTCAAACAATTCCCGAATTACCGAACACTAAACGCGAGCGTTTGCTTAAGACTTATAATTTAAAAATTGATGATGTCGAAACTTTTATTCGTTTACCGAAATTGGCTGTATTTTTTGAACAAACAGTTAAAGATTTAAAAACAACTACAGATAATCAAATTGTAGCTAATCTTATTACTTCTGATATTTTAGGCTTAGCCACAAAAATTAAATTTGATATAACAACCGAAAATTTAGGTCAATTAAAAACTTCAGCTTTAGCAGAACTTGTTGATTTATACACAAGTCAACAAATTTCTTCTCGAGGGTTGAAAGATATTTTGGTTATTTTGGTAACAGATGGAGGTGAAGCTAAAGAGGTGGCGACGGCTAAAAATTTGTTTCAAACTAGTAATGAAGATACTTTAATTACGATTATTAAAGAGGTAATGGAAGCAAATCCGGAAGTGGCATCTGATTTTAAATCTGGTAATGAAAAAGTTTTACAATATTTAGTTGGACAAGGGATGAAATTATCGGCTGGTTCGGCTAATCCTCAAGTTTTAGCAGAAATGTTTAAACAACAATTAAACTAATTTGTTGAAAAGTTTCTCCACACGTTAGCGATTTTATAATCTTGCTTTTTGTTATACTTAGATAATGAAAAAAACTAAAGTGGCAATCAATGGTTTAGGCCGGATTGGTAGAGCTTTTTTTAAACTAGCTTTAAAAGAACCAGAATTAGAAATTGTGGCGATTAATGATTTGGGTGAGCTTGATAATTTGGTTTATTTACTTAAATACGATACGGCTTATGGTCGGTCGCGCTTAGAAATAGAAACTGAAGGCGATTATTTATTAATTGCGGGCCAAAGAATTAAGTTTAGTCAAGAACGAGATCCAGCGCAGTTACCTTGGGACGAATTAGATGTGGACGTGGTCGTGGAATCGACCGGAGTTTTTACTAGTTGGCAAAAAGCCAAAGCTCATATTGACGCTGGAGCTCGTCGAGTTGTGATTTCGGCTCCAGTTAAAGAAGATGCGCCATTAGGAATTCCAACTGGTACTATTTTAATGGGGGTAAATGATGATAAATTAAATTCTTGCCAAATTACTTCTAACGCTTCTTGTACTACTAATTCGGCTAGCCCACTGATAGCAATTTTAGATGAAAGTATCGGTATTAAAAAAGCTTTATTAAATACTATTCATGGTTATACCTCAACTCAGGCTTTGGTTGATACTCCAAACAAAAAAGATTATCGGCGTGGTCGAGCGGCGGCCCAAAATATTATTCCAAGTACGACAGGGGCAGCTACGGCCTTGACGGAAGCGATAAGTAGTTTGAAAGATAAATTTGATGGGGTGGCTACTAGGGTACCAGTTGTGACGGGTTCATTGGTAGATATTACTTTTTTAGCCTCGAGGCGAACTAATGTTGATGAAGTTAATGATATTTTACGTCAAGCTGCTTTGACTGAACGGTGGCAGAAAATCTTTACGATAACCGAAGAACCTTTAGTGTCATCTGATATAGTGGGACAAACCTATGCGTCGATAGCTGATTTGGCGATGACTAGAGTAGTCGACGGTGATTTAATTAAAGTAATGGCTTGGTATGATAATGAAATGGGATACGCTAAGACTTTGGTCGAGCATGTGATAAGAATTAATTAAAATTTATTAATACTTATGGACGATTTAACTAAAGAATTAGATTTGGCGGTGGCCGAAGCCGTTAATGCTAATTCTAACTTAACTATTGTCTTAGGAGCCGATCACGCTGGTTTTGATTTGAAACAATTAATTAAAACTTGGTTGTTGGAATTAAAGTACACAGTTGAAGATGAAGGGGCTTATTCGTTAGAACCAGAAGATGATTATCCTTTTATTTCCAAAATGGTCGCCAAGCGAGTGGTTGGGGGTGGCGAAAATTTCCGCGGACTGATTTTCGGGGGTTCTGGTCAAGGTGAAGCCATGGCTAGTAATCGAATTATGGGAGCGCGAGCGGTTGTTTTTTATGGGGGACAAGAGGAGATAGTTCGCTTAACCCGTGATCATAATAACGCCAACATTTTAGCTTTAGGGGCTCGTTTTGTTTCGCTTGAACAAGCAAAAGAAATGATTAAATTGTGGCTAAAGACTCTTTTTTCTGAAGCTTCTAGACATCAAAGACGAATCGAAGAATTGGATGATAAAATCGTTAGTGATAATAATTTTTAAGTTATGATTAAAATCCTGCCAGCCGTTATTCCTTATACTTTATCTGAATTAGAAACCAAATTTGGCTTATTAGACGAGTCTTCAGACTGGGTTCATTTAGATATTAGTGATGGTGATTTTACGCCTAATGTCACTTGGTCTAATGTTGATGATTTAAAATTGGTAATCGGACGATTAAAAGTCGAGGTTCACTTAATGATTGATAAACCGGAAGAAGTCATACCGGCGTGGATTGGGGTTAGTGATCGTCTGATTATTCACCCTGAAAGCACTGAACATTTAAATGTGATTATAGACAGTTTGAAACATACTCGTGTGTCTTTAGGGTTAGCTTTATTGTTAGACACACCTATTACCGAAATCGAAGCTTATTTAGATCAAGTTGATATGGTCCAATTGATGAGCATTAAGCGTATTGGTTATCAAGGTGAAAAATTTGATTTGAAAGTAATTGATAAAATAAATAATTTACGCAAGTTGTGGCCTCGTGGTTTGATTCAAATTGACGGGGGAATTAAATTAGACAATGTTAAAGCGGTTGTTAAGGCAGGAGCTAATTCGGTTGTGGTTGGTTCGGGAATTTGGACAGAACAAGATCCGCTTCAAGCCTTAGAACTATTTAAAAAAATCTAAAATAGAATGAAGCCATATAATGATGATATAAAATTAGATTTAGAAACCAAAGCTAATTTGGTTCGTCAATTAGTAATTGAATCTTTAATCGAAGCTGGGTCGGGCCATACCGCTGGACCGTTGGGCATGGCTGATATTTTTGTAACTTTATATTTTCATATCTTAAACCATCGGCCGAGTGAGACGACTTGGGCCTTACGGGACAGGTTGGTTTTATCTAACGGGCATATTTGTCCGGTGTTGTATGCCACCATGGCTTTGGCTGGTTATTTTCCAATTAGTGAGTTAAAAACCCTGCGACGATTTGGTTCGCGTTTACAGGGACACCCTCATCGAGAGTGGCTTCCTGGTTTGGAGACTAGTTCGGGGCCTCTTGGTTCGGGTCTATCACAAGCGATTGGAATGGCTCTTGGTTTTCGCTTAGATTTAGGTGAAAATACCGAGCGTTATGTTTATGCTTTGTTAAGTGATGGAGAATTAGAAGAAGGTAATACTTGGGAAGCAGTTCTCCTCGCGGGTAAAGAAAGATTATCTAATTTAATCGCGGTTATTGATCGGAACGGGATTCAGATAGATGGTTTTACAAAAGATGTGATGCCACTTGAGCCACTCTCTGATAAATTTGAAAGTTTTAATTGGCATGTGATTGAAATTGACGGCCATAATTTTGACGATATTATCGATGCTTTTGGTCAAGCTCAAGCAGTTTTTGGTCGCCCAGTAGTCATTATTGCCCATACTATTCCGGGTAAGGGAATACCAGAATTTGAGCGAGATTACACTTGGCACGGTAAACCACCAAATCTGAAAGAAGGTAAACAAGCTTTAGAAAAACTGCGCTCGCTTCAAGGTCGGATTAAAAACGATTATCTATAATTTATGCTTAATCCTAGTCAAAAATTAAATTCAGCTTTGTTTGATTTACAGGTAAAACAAGAAGCGATTCGTGATGGGTTTGGAGTTGGTTTAGAAATGGCTGGTTTGATTAATAATCAAGTGGTTGGATTGTGTGCTGATTTATCGGAATCAACCAGAATGAATAAATTTGCGGAAGCTTTTCCTGATCGCTTTTTTCAAATCGGAGTAGCTGAGCAAAACTTAGTTACGGTTGCTTCAGGATTAGCCTCGGTTGGTAAAATTCCTTTTGCCGCTTCTTATGCGATGTTTAGTCCGGGGCGAAATTGGGAACAAATTAGGACAACTATTTGTTATAATGATCAACCGGTCAAAATAGTTGGAGCTCACGCTGGTATTTCGGTTGGACCCGACGGCGGAACCCATCAAGCAACTGAAGACATTGCTTTAATGAGAGTTTTGCCTAGAATGGTGGTAGTGGTTCCGGCTGATAGTGAAGAAGCTAAAAAAGCGACTTTAGCTTTAGTCGAGAATCAAGCACCCTCTTATCTAAGGTTGGCGCGTAATAAGTCTCCGATTATTACCACTTCTGAATCACCTTTTGAATTAGGTAAAGGTAATGTTTTAATTGAATCTGACCAAGCCGAGGTCACTATTATTGCTTGCGGAGTAATGGTGTATCGAGCCTTAATGGCGGCTAAGCAATTAAAAACAGAAGGAATTATGGTGACAGTTGTTAATATCCATACAATTAAACCACTGGATACTGAACTGGTTTTAAAGTTAGCGAAGCAAACTAAAGCTATCGTGACAGTTGAAGATCATCAACAAATGGGTGGATTAGGCAGTGCCGTGGCGGAATTTTTGGTGGCCACTTATCCTGTCCCGATGGAACTTATTGGTTTAAAAGATGTTTATGGTCAATCTGGTGAGCCGGATGAATTGTTAGATTATTACGGCTTAGCGATAGATGATATTATAGAGGCAACTAAAAAAGTTATTACACGCAAATCATAAATTTTATGAATAATATTTTAATTATTGGAGGAGGGGAGATTGGTCAAGCTTTAGCTTTTATGTTGAAAGATAATGAGTCAGTTATTGTCTATGATCAAGATTCGACTCGAAGCCAAACGACAGAAAATTTAGAAACTTTATTACCAAAGACTAAAATTGTATTTTTAGCTGTCCCGACTTTGGCTTTAAGTTCTTTAGCTTTAGATCTAAAATCTAATTTACCCGAAGAGGCAATGATAGTTTTGTTGTCTAAAGGATTAGATGATAAAAGTCGCTTGGCGCCAGAAATTTTAGAGGAGGAAGGTATTACTCAGACTTTAGTTATGATGGCTGGTCCGATGTTGGCAGAAGAATTGTTAGCTAATAAACAAGGTTTTGCCGTCGTGGCAAGTGATAAAATAGAAACTGCCGAAGACGTGATTAATTTGTTTTCGACTTGTCCTAATTTACAATTAGACGCTTCGACTGATTTAATTGGCGTCGCTAGTTTAGGGGTATTAAAAAACATTTATACCATACTATTATCAATGGCTAATACTTTAGACTTAGGGTCTAATACTTTAGGTTATTTATTTAAGACCTCTTTGTTAGAAATGGATGAAATTACTAAATTTTTAGGCGGTCGAACCGATATTATATCTTTACCGGGAGTGGCTGATTTAATTGCAACGGCGTTTAGTCCTCATTCTGCTAATCAAGCGGTCGGGCGAGATTTAGTTTTAAAAGGAGTAGCTAGTTACAGCGAAGGGCATGAATCTTTACCTTATCTTATTTCTCGTTTGGGTGATAAAGTATCAGAATTACCATTATTAGAAATAGTGAGGACGGTGATTATCAATAAAGTCAAAGCTCAAGATGTCTTTGTTCAATATTTTCAAAAACAAAACTAAAATTGCCGGTGATTATTTTTTGGTGATTGATATTGGCACGACTGGGGTTAAAGGTTTTGTCTTTAATAAGTCTGAAGAAGTGATAGCTAAATCTTATCGCTTACTTAAAAAGAGTGAACGCCAACCCAATTGGGTCGAACAAGATCCTCATGAACTTTATACCGCCGTTATTTTTGTGATTCGTAATGCTTTGACCCTTGCAGGTTTAACTGGTAAAGATATATCGGCTTGTGGTTTGACTAATCAGCGAGAAACCATTATCGCTTGGGACGCTAGAAATAATATGCCAGTTTATCCAGCGATTGTCTGGGAGGATATGAGAACAAAAGAATGGTGCGCTAGTAGTCTTGCTCCTTATCAAGAATTAATTAGAGAAAAAACTGGTTTAATGCCCGATCCTTATTTTTCGGCTTCTAAAATGCGTTGGATTTTAAAAAATGTAGCGCAAGCCGAAGCGGTTAATCGAGAGGGAGCTTTAAGATTTGGAACAGTTGATGCTTGGATTTTATGGAATTTGACCGATGGTGAAGTTTTTGCTACCGACGAAACTAATGCTTCACGAACTTTATTGTTTGATATTAGAAATAGAGCTTGGAGCTCGGAGTTATTAAAAATTTTTGGTCTTAATCTTCTTCAATTGCCAGAGGTTAAATTGTCTCAAGCTGATTATGGTTTTGTTCGGAGTGACATTATGTCGGGCCGAGTCCCAATTCGAGCTGTTTGCGGTGATCAACAGTCTAGTGCGGTGGCAGCTGGTTTAAGGCGAGGTCAAACTAAAATTACGTATGGGACCGGTACTTTTATTATGCAAATGTTAGGTGAAAAATTTGAACTTCACCATGGCTGGTTTACAACTTTAGTCCCAGGTCGGGACAAACCTAACTATGCCCTTGAAGGTAAAATTGCTTGTTGTGGTAAAAAAATTGCACCGTTACTTAAAGATCCAGTGCGCCTTAAGCCAGTATTACTTAATTTGGCTCAATTGGTCGCTGATGATTTAAATCGGTTACCATATTCAGTTAAGGAGGTAACGGCTGATGGTGGAGTCACTCAATCAGAATTTATGATGTTAAACCAAGCTGAATTAGCTAACATTAAAATCAAACAACATAAAATTCACGATGGGACAGCGCTGGGTGTTTTGCGGTTATTGCTGAATAAATTTTAATTGTATTTAATTATCGACTATGTTAGTTTAAATACTAGATCTCCTTTCGGTTGGCCCACGGAGTAAGCAAGCTTAATTTCCAGCAAAACAAAAGACTTGGCCGTCTTTTGGGAAATATAAAGCTCATCTTACTTCGTGGGTTTTTTTAATTAATTTGAGTTGGTTGGTAGTCGGGTGGAGCTTTGGTTAAATAAGCTTCTAGTTCAGCTAAGGTCAATAAACCCGCTTGGGCTCCAACATGTTGAACCACTGACATAGAATTAATGGGAGCGAGACGCAAAGCTTCTGGTATATCATAACCTAAAGCAAGCATTGACGTAAAAGTCGAGGAAAATGAATCACCGGCTCCAGTTCGGTCGACTGGTTCCTTGGGGTCTGGGTAAATTGGCATATACCACATAGTAGAGCCGTCATAGACATAAGCCCCTTGGGGGCCGTCGGTGATTACAGCTATTTTGGGTCCAGCCTCAGTCATGGCTTTAAGTAAGTCTTTGATCTCACTTTGAGGTAAATTTAAAATTTTTCTAGCTTCTTCTTTGTTACAAAAGAATAAGTCGCTTCTTTCATAAAGAGCTTTGAGTGGTTTGAGGCCTAAATTGATTTGAAAAGTACCGGGTTGGAAAGCTAGTTTAATATAAGACTGAGTTTTTAAATAATTTGAAATGTCTTGATGAAAAGCTAAAGAATTTTCACCTAACGAACTTAAATACAACCAGCGAGTTGTAAAATTTTCTGGTAATTTATAATCGTATATTTCATGTTTGATTAAAATAGTTCGTTCGGCACCATAGCGTAAAACAAAATGATAATTAGTTTTTTGATTTGAATGAAGGGTTGCATAACGAGTATCAACTTTATTTTTTGCCAACGACCCTAAAGCTTCTTTGCCATACATATCGTCACCTAGATTAGTGATTAAAGCCGAGTTTAAACCTAAACGAGAAGCCGAAACAGAGGCATTGGGACTATTTCCAACCGCGGGAATTATTTCGACTTGGTTATAGGGTAATTTGTCACCAAAATTGAGACAAAGTTTAGAATGTCCGGTTTCATCTTTATTAATATGAGCCGTTTGTTTATTTAATTCGATAAAAGCATCGGTCACAATATCGCCTAAAGCGATAAAGTCAAAATCATTAGTCATATAAAAGAAAAATTAGTTAATTAATTACATTTTATCATAACATGATTAATTTTTGATGGTAATATTTTTATAAAATTATTTTATTATTTTACCAGCTAAATCTGGTCTATCTTCTTTTAGTCTTTGGATTTCTTCTGGGGTTAAGCTAAAGAGGTAAATATTTCCGCCAACCGCCTGCGGTAAAGTTAAACTAAGAGCGGAGGTTAGGCTAGAAAGATAAAGACCTCCGTTAATAGCCTGCGGTAGAGTTAAACCGGCGGCGGAGGTTAGGCTAACAAGAGAAAGACCTCCGTTAATAGTCTGCGGTAGAGTTAAACCGGCGGCGGAGGTTAGGCTAGAAAGATCAAGATCTCCGTCAACCGCCTGCGGTAAGGTTAAACCCTCGGCGGAGGTTAGGTGAGAAAGACAAAGATCTCCGCGAACTTTCTCTAATTGTTTAGACACTAGAGGAGTAATAATTTTTAAGTGTGCTAAATAACCAAAATCATCTTGATAAATCTCGTGCAAGATATTTACTTGCTCTTCTAACTCTTCTTTACTTAAGGTGATTAATCTAGTTAACGGAAAAGGGTAAGGCCCTAGGTTTACTTCTATATTACCCAAAGCTTCTTTTAGTTTCGCTATATCCTCTCTAGCTATTCCTTCACCATCTTGAATGGTTTCTATTAGTTTAGTTAAAACACTAGTTATTTGATTTAAATTTTTTCCTTGGACTACTTCTAGTTTGTTGCTTGAAGTAGATGGTGTATTTGAGGTTTGTTCGTGGATGGTGTTTTTTGGAGGTTTTTCTAGCATAATATATTTAATATTAGCATACTGAGTTTTGGGAACAATATAAATAATGTTTTTATGTTAGTTATAAAAATGGGGACAAATAATTAATTTGTATTTAACAGTATGATAAACTGTTAAATATGAATAAAACTATGTTAATGACCATTAAAGAGGCTGAGTTTAATAAACAAGCAATTGGGCATTTTAATTTTTCAAACTTAGAAGGATTATGGGGGATAGCTCAAGCGGGATTAGAACTTAACTTGCCAATTATTTTAAGTGTATCAGAAGGTGAAAGAGATTTTGTGGGAATTCGTCAAGCGAGAGTTTTAGTCGATAGCTTAAGAGAAGAATTTGATCACCCTTTTTTTCTAAATGCTGATCACACTTACAGTTTAGATCGGATTAAAGAGGTGGTTGAAGCGGGTTATGACGGTGTGGTCATAGATGGTAGTCAATTTGAATTTGAACAAAATTTAGATTTTACCACCGAAGCCGTAGCCTATATTAAAGCCAATCGACCTGACATGGTCGCTGAAGGTGAGATCGGTTATATTGGTTCGTCGAGTAAGGTGTTAGAAAAGATTCCGGATGATATAGATTTAACTAATCATTTAGTGTCCCCAGATTTGGCGCGTCGATTTGTGGAAACGACTAAAGTTGATCTTTTGGCGCCAGCGGTTGGTAATTTACATGGAATGTTAAAAAATTTAGCCAATCCGAAATTAGATATTGAAAAAATTACAGCCATTAAACAAACAGTTTCGACCCCACTTGTTTTACATGGAGGTTCTGGTATTTCTGATGCAGATTTTAAGGCTTCGATTAAAGCTGGAATTTCGGTTATTCATGTTAATACGGAATTAAGGTTAGCTTATCGTGATGCTTTAAAATTAGCCCTACAAACTGATCCAACTGAAATTGCTCCTTATCGCTTACTTAAACCTGCCATGTTGGCAATGAAAAAAGTCGCTACCGACAGGCTGCGTTTATTTGCTAGTCTTTAATTTTAAGATTTTATTAAATTTTATAATATAAAAGCTTAATCTTGCAAAATTTTCAGTTTGTTATATACTCTGCCTGTAATGTTAACTTTAAATGCTGAAAATAGAAATCTATTTGGCAAACAATTAAAAAAAGATCGCGCTTTAGGTAAATTACCGGTCGTGATTTATGGACCGAAAGACGAACCGGGGTCATTTTTTGTGGATAAAAAAGAGTTTGATAAACTTTATAAAGAAATTGGAGAATCGACAGTGATTGATTTTAAAACTCCAGACGGGAGTAAAGACGTTTTAATTTATAGTGTTGATTATGATCCGGTGTCTAGCGAAACAATTCACGCTGATTTTTATGTAATTGAAAAGGGTAAAAAGGTAGAAGTTGATGTGGAATTAGAATTTATCGGAGAAGCCCCAGCGGTTAAAAGTCTAAATGGAGTTTTGGTTAAAGTGATGCATGAATTACCGATTGAAGCGATGCCTAAAGATTTGCCTCACAATATCCCGGTTGATATGTCGGTTTTAGTTGATTTTTCAAGTCAAATTACCGTCGCAGACCTTAAGATTCCGGCGGGAGTAACAGTGTTAGCAGAGGCCGATGAAGTGATTGCTTTGATTTCTCAGCCACAAGAAGAAGAAGTTGAAAGTACTGAGACTTTAGATTTAGAAAATATTGAAGTTGAGAAAAAAGGCAAAAAAGAAACTGAAGCCGAAACCGACGAATCTTAAAATGTTTTAATTTAAATAGTTTAAATTAAAAAACTGGCTTTTAGGGGCCAGTTTTTGGTATACTAGAACTTATGCTTATTAATCGGTTTCGATATCTAAGAAGAGGATTTTGTTTAATGATGGTAATTACTATCATTGGCGGAGTGTTTTTGACTATAAATGAGACTGTTTATGCTCAAACCTTATCAGAACAAGATAAACAAAAGCGAGAAGATCAATTAAAAAAAGAATTAGAACGAGTAGAAGCCGAAATAGCGGCTAATACAATTAAATTGCAATCAAAACAAAAAGAAACATCTTCCATCGAAAGAGACGTTCAAATTTTAACTTACGAAATTAATCAAGCAAAATTAAAAATTCGTCAAAAACAAATTGAAATTGAAAGATTAGGGGGAGATATTAATGTTAGAGTGAAAACTATAACGGAATTAGATGAGGAAATTAAAAGAGATAAACTATCTTTAGGGGAATTATTAAGAGAAACTAACAGGCTCGATAAAGTGCCGTTAGTCGAAGTGGTTTTAGATAAAAATCAATTGTCTAATTTTTTTGTTGATATAGATTCGTTTAATTTTTTACAATCAAATATTCATAATTCATTTCGAGCGATGCGTGATAATCAACTTGAAGCGACAAAAGAAAAAGTTGGTTTAGAAAGAAGGCAAAGCGCCGAAATTGATGCCAAACGAGTAATTGAACAAGAAACAGCTAAAATTCAAACCGCCGAAGCTGAAAAAAAGCGTCTATTAGCTATTTCTAAAACTGAAGAACAAGGCTATCGAAATGTAATTGCGGCGCGTGAGGCAGAACGAGCGGCGATTAGAAGTGCTCTATTTAAATTAAGAGATTCAAATACTAATATTACTTTTGGTCAAGCGGTTGATATGGCTATTACTTTAAGTCAGAAAACTGGTGTTAGACCTGCTTTTGCTTTGGCAATCTTAAAACAAGAATCAAATATTGGTCAAAATGTTGGTACTTGCAATCGGGCGGGTGATCCACCAGCTAAATTATACGATCAAATTATGCATCCAACTCGTGATATTCCGCCATTTTTAAGAATTGTTTCTGAGTTAGGATTAGATCCTAAAACAACTCCTTTATCTTGTCCCCTTAGTTATGGTTATGGAGGAGCGATGGGGCCAGCTCAATTTATTCCGTCAACTTGGGAACCATATAAAGCTCGGATTACAAGTGTGACTGGCAATCAACCACCAAATCCTTGGGTACCCATGGACGCTTTTGCGGCGTCGCAATTATTTTTACGTGATTTAGGAGCGGCGGCTGGTGGTTATACCGCTGAAAGAACAGCGGCTTTAAGGTATTATGCTGGTGGTAATTGGGCTGATTCACGTAATGCTTTTTATGGGGATTCAGTGATGAGACTTGCGACCGAAATGCAAACTCAGATCGACATCTTGCAAGGAAACTAAAAATGTGATTAAATCAAGGCTACATATGCAAAAAGATATTCATCCAACATTTTATAAAGAAGCTAAAGTGACCTGCGCTTGCGGGGCGGAATTTTCTATTGGTTCAACAGCTAAAGAGATCAAAATTGAAGTTTGTTCTCAGTGTCATCCTTTTTTTACTGGTCAAGAGAAAGTTATGGATACAGCTGGCCGAGTGGAGAAATTTAAAACTAGACAAAGTAAAGCCAAAACAACTAAAACTAAAACTGTTAAACCTAAAGCTAAAAAAGACCAAACTGTTTAACTTAATTAGGTTTTTTTGGTTGTGATTTAACATTGGCTTTTATCTATGACGATTAACGATTATTTTGATAATCCAGAAGAATTAAGGTCTAATCCGAAGACCCAGTATTTAATGGTGGAGTTTGATCGATTGTTTAATAATTTAAGAGAAGCAGAGGATTTAGCTAAATCAGATCCAGCTTTAAAAGAATTAGCTAAAGTAGAAATTGAAACTATTAAAATTGATTTAGCCAAAGTCGTTACGACTATTAAGGAAGTAATAAAAAAAGAAGAACAAACTGAAGAAGAAATAAATGCTTTGATTATGGAGATTCGAGCTGGAGCCGGAGGAGAAGAATCGGCTTTATTTGCGATGAATTTAAAAGAGATGTACGAAAAATATGCCAATTTAAATAATTTATCTTTTTTAGTCACCGATGAATCGTCTAGTGAACTAGGTGGTTATAAAGAAGTAATAATAGAAATAAAAGGGAAAAATGTGTTTGAGCAATTTAAAAACGAGACAGGCGTTCATCGGATTCAACGTATCCCGGCTACCGAAAAACAAGGTCGCGTGCATACTTCGACCGCTTCGGTTGCGATTATGCCGATTAGAAAAAGAAGAGCAATAGTGATTAATCCAGCTGATTTTGCGTTTGAAACATCAAGGTCTGGTGGAGCGGGTGGGCAAAATGTTAATAAAGTTGAAACAGCCGTTCGAGTCATTCACTTACCGTCGGGGCTTGCGGTTCGATGCCAAAGTGAGAGAACTCAAGGTCGGAATAAAGAGAAAGCGATTGCGATGTTAGAGGGTAAGTTAAATGAAATCCACTTAGAACAAGCTCAAGCTAAAGAAGCTGATACCAGACGTAATCAGATTGGTACCGCTGATCGAAGTGAAAAAATTAGAACTTATAATGTGTTGCAAGATCGAGTGACAGATCATCGAATAAAAGAATCATGGCATGGTTTGGAAAAAATCTTTAATGGTTACTTAGATCTAATTTTACAAGCTTTAATTCAAGCGGAAGTAGATAATGATTTGGACCAAGCTGAGTATTAATTAGTCCTATTTAATTTGATTGCTAACTTTTTTAATTTCTGTTAGACTTATCCCCGTATGTCAAATGATATAGAAACAACTAAATTAGAACCTACCTCTAAGCTTATGGACCTATTTAAGGTCGGAGCTCATTTTGGTTATTCTAAAGCTCGAAGTCATCCATCGGTTAAAAAATATATCTTTGGTTATAAAAATAAAGTGACAATTTTAAATCTAGAAAAGAGTGAAATAGCTTTAAAAAAAGCTAAAGACTACATGGAAACCTTGGGTGAAAATGGTGAAGTTGTGTTATTTGTGGGCACCAAACCAGAAGCGAAGCAAATTGTTAAAGCTAAAGCTGAATTACTAGATATGCCGTATGTGGTAGAACGCTGGATTGGTGGAGCTTTGACTAATGCTAAAGAAATAAAAAAGCGGTTAGATCGCTTGGCTGGAATTAAGGCTGATGAAGAATCTGGCGAGTTAGCTAAATATACTAAAAAAGAACGAACTTTAATTGCTAAAGAAAAAATTGATTTAGAAAGAAATTTTGGTGGTATTACGGAAATGAAAAAAATGCCAACCGCGATGTTTATTATTGATTCTGAAGCGGAAAAGATTGCTATGCTTGAAGCGCGAAAGATGGGGATTAAGGTAATAAGTTTATCAAATTCTGATTGTAATATTAATAACATAGATTATCCGATCGTTGGCAACGACACTTCGATAGCTAGTGTTGAATATTTTGTTCGCGAATTAGCTGAATCTTATCGTGAAGGTAAGAAAAAAAGTAAATCAGAGACAACTTTAAAACAAGACTAAAAATTTATTAGATAAACTTATTAGGTTAATTATAACTTATGTCTATTTCTACAAGTTTAATTAAAGAATTAAGAAGTAAAACTGGGATCTCGGTTGCTCAATGTAAACAAGCTTTAGAAGAAGCCGGTGGTGATTTAACTAAAGCTGAAACTATCCTTAAAAATAAAGGGGCTGAAATTGTTAATAAAAAATCTGATCGTGAATTAGGAGCCGGTATGATTGGGGCGTATCTGCACTTAGGAGGCGTTATTGGTGGTTTAGTAGAGTTAGTGTCCGAGACTGATTTTGTATCTCATAATGAAGATTTTAAGGCTTTGGCCGATGATTTAGCCATGCATTTGGTTGCCATGAAGCCAAATACAATAGAAGAATTTTTAGCTCAAGAATTTGTTAAAGATCCTAGTCAAAAAATTAGTGATTTAATTTCCGTCGCGACGCAAAAATTTGGTGAGCGGGTGGAAATTGGACGGTTTCATCGATTAGCTATAGGTGAATAAACTTTATGTATTTATCGCTTGGTATTACCACCGGCGCTTATCTCTTGGTTGTCGGTTTAATAGGTTACAGGATTCATCAAATTAAAAAAGGTGAAGTTTTGATAGCTAGAAATAAAACTACGCATTTAATGTCTTGGTTGGAAATTCAAGTTGATCGGTTGGCTTTTTGTTTAGTTAACTTTCTTAAAGAAGTAATTTGGCATAGCTATACTTACTTAATAAAATTTAGTAATTTAGGCTTTAAATTAGTTAGACGAAGGATTCATAAATTAGAACGTCGTTTAACCAAATTATCAGCTTCGGCTGAAAAGCGACGAGAGCAAAAAGATTAAATTATTGATTAATTTTAAATTAGGACTGGAAATTTTTTAATCAATCGGCTATAGTTGTAACTTAAGCCACCTTAGCTCAGTTGGTAGAGCAACTGTTTTGTAAACAGTAGGTCGTGGGTTCGAATCCCTCAGGTGGCTCACGAACGAAGTGAGATGAGCCACCTGAGGAAGCAAACTGCTTTGCTTCCGTAGGGATTCGAAGGCGCGGAATATATCCTGAGCTTGTCGAAGGATATGAGCGCCCGT
>Ga0208904_1000630_pt1 | contig 27697 bp, 19 predicted proteins | sample AntAceMetag02UKB_FD_184774 | JGI IMG/M metagenome (GOLD analysis project Ga0208904, IMG submission 184774) | Saline lake microbial communities from Ace Lake, Antarctica - Antarctic Ace Lake Metagenome 02UKB (SPAdes) (version 2) | ecosystem: Environmental > Aquatic > Non-marine Saline and...
ATGTCGGAAATAAACTTCTAAAGATAATTTGTGCTATCATAAACTCCGGTAAACCTTACATACCTAATTATCGCTCTGTAAATCCGATTTTAGTAAAATAATACTTGTTTTGGTCTTGGTAATCGGGGTCGAAGGATCTATTCACAATACAGAATACTTATTCATGAATAGATTCTTCAACTTCGCCCCTATTTGGGGCTTCGTTCAGAATGACAGCAAAAATAACAACCACAGATTACCAGTCTACGCTCTTCTAGCTACGCCCGGCAAGCGCCGATTACCAGCTTTCGCTGAAGCTACGGCATGATTCCCTTCTTTTCTTTGCTTAACCAAAGAAAAGAAGCAAAAGAAAGTCAACCGCTGCCCGACTTTGGCTAAAAATCCTCTTCATTCGGTAAAATGCTGAGCGGGATTCGCTTTGCTCACCCCAGCATTTATTAACCCTCACTCATCGGATTTTCTTAACGCGTCGTCGCGAGGCGGGTTTAAATATTTTGTTCAAAGCATATCGCTATTGAGCGCTTTCCCTTCAATAGCACCATGCCGAATGGTTGTTTCCAAAATGGAAATTACCTCTTTTTCTTTCAATTCTTCACGCTCACAAAAACCAATATGCATCATTTGCATAATCCAATTAAATACGAACAACCGAGTATTCCTCGGCTGTTCGTATTTCTTTCGTAACTTGTAACTCACGCGTTACGATCCCAGCGCCCCCATGCTTCGCAAATGCTACGCAGGGCAGGCAGTGCTCATCACTCTTCTTAGTGTCTTTGAGGTACTCAGCGCCTAGTGCTCAGCGCTTTCTTAGTCTTCGCGCCTTCGTGAGAGGTCTTCCTTCTTTATTTCAACCTTGTGATCATTTCTTGAATACGATCAATCACCGGCATGACGGTACGGTCGTAATTGGAGAGGACGATCACGGTATAACCCAGCTTGGGATAGATATCCATTTGTGCATCTACGCCCGGTGCGCCACCGTTATGACCGATGATGCGTTGACCATTAACATAAAATTCTCCAAAGCCGTAAGCAAATTTCAGATCGGGCAGGGGCTTCATTCCCGGAGGCGTCGGGGGTTTGGGAACGCTGACTTTTCCGCGCGATGCGTTCTTAAAGCTCTTTTTCGAGATCAATTTACCCTTTTGCAAGGCCAATGAAAATGTCAGCAGATCGGTTGCGCTGGAAAAAACACCGCCGGCGGACGTGCCTTTGATCCCGATCATACGTTTATTGTTCACCCGTCCGGGCGGAGGCGGCATTTTGGCATTCGGCGGAGCCTTGAGCAAAGCGTATCCGATGGCGGCGTTAGGATTGACCTGGTCGCCCTCGTCAAAATCGCTAAAGTCCATGTCGACCGCTTTGAAAATATGTGTGTCAATATAATCGTAATAGGACTCGCCCGAGACTTTTTCGATCACCGCGCCCAGTAAGATGTAGGCGTAATTGCTGTACTTGACATCCGTGCCGGGTTCAAAAAGCAGGGGTTCATTGATGCTAAGGTTCACATAACTTTGCAGTGTTTTGGCAGTATCCTTAATTGCAAAAAATGCCGGTCCGAAGATATCTCCCAGTCCGGAGCTATGGGTCAGCAATTGTTCAATGGTGATGGTGCCGAAGATGTCCTCGGACAGAGTGGGAAGGATGCTGACAAGTCGGTCTTTGTAGGAGAGTTTTTTATTTTCCACCAGTTGCGCAATGGCGACTCCGGTGAACATTTTACCCATTGAGGCGATGTCAAAGGATGTCTCAATGCAGTTGTCCACATCGTTTTCCTGATCGGCTTTTCCGCAGGCTTTTTGAAAGACGATCTCATTATTTTTCGCGATCAGCACCACACCGGAGAAACGATCCGCCTGTGCCAGATCATCAATAAAGGTCCCCAGTTCGGACAAAGATGCCGTATCAATAGAAAGTTGTTTGGCCGATAAAACCGAGGCAAAAATAAGCAGGCAAGCCAAGATAAAAGGAATGTGTTTTTGTTTCATTCTCCTTTCCTCCCCTCATATGTATTTATTATTCGAGAAAAATTCATACTAAAGACTCTAACAGGAGAATGGGGAATAATGTTTCCGATTTCTTCGTAACGCGTAACTCGTAACTCGCGCGTCACGCGTCACACGTCACAAACCTTCGCTCTTTCGAGCTTCGGCCTGCAGGCGCGTCACGATCTCAGCGCCCCCATGCTTCGCAAATGCTTCCAGTCTTCGCTGAAGCTACGACATGGCACGGCGCAGGGCAGGCAGTGCTCATCACTCTTCTTAGTGTCTTCTAGCCTTCGCGCCAAGCACTAAGTAAAAATCAAATTGATCTCAGAACAAGGAACATCGATATGTGATTTATGATGTAAATATTCACTTCGAAATTCGAAAATCGCCTGCCCTTCGTAGTTTCACACGAAATAGGGTTAATCCTTGTTCGATATTCTATTCAAGCCTTAAATTCTCTTCTTAGTGCCTTTGTGTACTTAGCGCCTTTGTGTGAGGTATTTCTTACAGTTGAAATCCCGTATAATAAACCCCAATCACATCACCCATCTTATCAAAGATCGGTTCATACCCGGTTTCATACATTTTACCCAGGATATCGACCATGCCGTAGAAAGGTTTGCCTCTGAGGATCTTTTTGATCACCGGACCGTCGGGATCCAGGATAGTACCCACGGCGCGATGGGTTTCGAACATCACATCGGTGCTGACGCGGACGAATTTGTCGCCCTGTTTTTCAAAGAAAGTGGCGGTACAGCCGTACTTAGCCTGAATGGCATCCACGATCTCAAAATTTTCATTGATCTTCATTTTACCAAAATATAGGATATCACCCACAGCTGAGGGTTCACCCAGTTTCGCGGCCATAGCGCGCATTTCCACTAAAGAGTCTTTGATCGCTGTTTCATGGACCATTTTTGTGCATCCGGCTAGTCCAAAAACAAGCAGTACAGCCATAAGCAAAGAAAAAAACCTTAACATGTTCCGTTTCATTTTCATTCCTCCAGGTTGATTATTTAATTCTGAGTTTAATGTAAGAGATTTATGTAAAGCAAGGAAACAAATTTGTGAATTAAAAGTATCTGTGATCTATATCATAAATTTAAGTTTAAGCGTAGTATTGATGATATTAGTATTGAATTAAAATTTGCTATTGAGTATATTATGATTGAATTATTAACCAAAATAAACGAGGAATATTTCAAGATGCCAAATTTAATGACAATAAAAGAAGCAAGTGTTTGGGCATCAAAATATCTTAATAAAAATGTTACAGCTTCAAATATTTCATATTTAATACAATATGGCAGAATCCCGAAGATAGGTGATAACGGGAGCACCTGTGTTAGTGTTAATGATCTTAAAGAATATTATAACGACAATAATGATACAAGGGAAAATCTTTGGAAAAAGAAATTTGGAAATGATTTAAATTGGGACTTATCATTTTCTCAATATAAAGAATCTGAAACTACAAAACATGTTCATAGACTCCACTCTTATAAAGGTAAATTTATTCCCCAATTAGTTGAATATTTCTTAGATAACCATACGGATAATTTTAAAAAGCAGGTCTTTTTCAATAAAAATGATATAATTCTTGATCCATTTTGTGGAAGTGGTACAACCCTCGTTCAGGCAAATGAATTAGGCATTAATTCTGTGGGAATTGATATTTCTGCTTTTAATGCATTTATTAGTAATATGAAGATAGGGAAGCATAATATTGCAAGTATTGAAAACTCAATTGAATTAATTACAAATAAACTTGAAGATTTTCAAAAAAAGAAAAATAATGTTCAATTTGAAATAGAATTATTAGAAAAATTAAAACCTTTCAATGCAAAATATTTTCCCTCTCCAGCGTTTAAATATAAAGTAAGGTATAATGAAATAAATGAACTAGAATATGGAAAATTAAAATCTAAAGAATTTTTGAAAACCTATAATAAATTAATAAAAAAATATAAAATTTCTTTAAAACAAGATGCACAGTCTTCATTTTTGGATAAATGGTTTTTAAAAGTTATTCGAGATGAAATCGAATTTGTCTTTAAGGAAATTAAAAACATCAAGGATGAAGACACTCGACATTTGCTTGCACTAGTATTAAGTCGAACTGTGCGTTCTTGCAGGGCTACTACGCACGCTGATTTAGCAACCTTAAAAGAACCTATAATAAAAACATACTATTGTAAAAAGCACGGAAAAATTTGTAAGCCAATTTTTTCAATTATGAATTGGTGGAAAAGATATACACAAGATACAATTAATAGAATTTTAGAATTCAATGAACTTAGAACAGATACGTCTCAAAGATGTTTAATTGGAGACAGCAGAACAATTAATATTGTAAAAGAATTGAAAGAAAGAGACAAAGATTTTGCCAAATTAATTAAAGATAAAAGAATTAATGGAATATTTTCAAGTCCACCCTATGTTGGATTAATAGATTATCACGAACAGCATGCTTATGCTTATGATTTAATGGGATTTGAAAGAAGAGATAAATTAGAAATTGGGCCTTTATATAATGGACAAGGTGTTGAAGCAAGAAAATCTTATGTTAAGGGAATATCTGAGGTATTATTAAACTGTAAAAAATATTTAACAAACGATTATGATGTTTTTCTAGTAGCTAATGACAAATATGGACTATATCCCGAAATAGCAAAATTGGCAAACATGAAAATTATTAACGAATACAAACGACCAGTATTAAATCGTGTCGAAAAAGACCGATCTGCATACGCAGAAATTATTTTTCATTTAAAGGAGCAGTAATATGGATAGAATTACAGAAAGCTATTTAAAAGAATTTATTGATGATTTTGGTTATTGTGATGAAAGTAAATTTAAAACAGAGAATTTCGAGAAATTTTGTGCATATATCGTTTTATCGGGTGAAATCCCAAATCAAAGTCTGACCAGTGAAGATCTCGATTTTGTAAGCACGGGTAAAAATAAAGGAATTGATTCCATTTGTTTCCTAGTAAATGGCAGACTAATAACTTCGACTAATGAGATTGATGATTTATGTGAAACAAACGGATATATTGAATTAGTTATAGTATTTATTCAATCAAAGACTTCCGCGAAATTTTCTGATCCAGAGGTTGGTAATTTTGGGGATACAATTAAAGATTTCTTATTAGAAGAGCCAGAGTATGATTACAATAGCGAAACAAAAAAGTTTCACGAAATATATTTACACTTATTGGAGAATTTTGCGAATGTGAAGTCATTTAATTGCAAAGCATGTTTTTGTTCACTCGGAACCTGGAGTACACAAACTTCAACAAATAAAACATTAGGAAAAAAACAGAAAGAAATAACTAGCCTACATAATAATTTTAAGCATGGTGCATTTACAATGTATCCTTATGATAAAAAAACAATTCATAAAAATTATTCAAAAATCAACTCCCTTCTTGAGGCAGAATTTCAATTTATTAGTAAATCAAGCATTGAAAATGCTCCTGATGAAATAGATGAAGCATATTTTGGGTCATTACCCTTTTTAGAGTTTAAAAAAATTATTGTTGATCCAGAAACAGAGCAAATAAGAAGTTTGTTTTATGATAATGTTCGTGATGATTTAGGAGAAAAAAATCCAGTTAATGCTAGTATTGCCCAAACACTTGATAATAAATATTTTTCAATATTTTCCTTATTAAATAATGGGGTAACAATTATTGCAGAAGAAAATAAAGGTGGTGGTAACAATTTTATTTTAAGCAATTATCAGATAGTTAATGGATGTCAAACTTCAAACGTTCTTTATAATCATAAAGATATTGATGGTATTGAAAAACTAAGTGTACCAATAAAATTGATTATTACAAAAGATGAAGACATTAAAGATCAAGTAATTTTAGCAACAAATAATCAAACTATAATAAATGACGAACAAAAAATGGCATTAACTAGTTTTCAAAAAGAGTTAGAGAAGTTTTATGAAACGATGCCTGATGGACTTCATTATGAAAGAAGAGTAAATCAATATGCCACTACTTCAATTAAAAAGAAAAACATAATAAATGTAAGAGAACAAATTAAAACATTTGTGTCAATATTTATGGAAGAACCCTATTTGGTATCTGGATATTTTGGCAAGGTTTTTAGGACATATAAAGATAGAATTTTTCAGATCCGCCATAAATATGAACCATATTATTTTAGTGCGTTAATACAATATAAATTCAAGAAGTTGCTACAAAAAAAAGAAATAGACAGAAAATATAATAAAGCCAGATATCATATATTTTATTTGTTTAGGAAAATCTTTGAACCAGAAAAATTTACTAATGATATACTAACAAGAAAGAAAATAATTGAGTATTCCGAATCTTTAATAAAAAAATTAGATGAAGATAAATTTAAAGATAATTTAAGTAAAGTATTAGATTTGATTGATAAATCGGGTATAAATCTTGATGATCAAAAAGAAATGTACAAGAAATCAACAACAAATGCTTTAATTGCAAAATTTAAAGAAGAGTATCAATAATGTCACTATCAATTATTCAGAAAGAAAAAATCAAGAATCTTTTATCAAAAAAGATTGAGGCAAAATTAAATTCTTACGGAAGAGAAACGACTTCAATGCCATTCCTTGCACGTCTAATACAAGATAGTGAAAAAATTGCTGCTTATTCGTTTATACATTCTATGGCAACTACACTTGGAATGAGTATCTATGAAGATGTTTCTGTAATTATTGCTTCAGAAAACTCTGAGGAATGTTTTAGGAATTATGGTGTTGGTGGAGTTCTTTCAAAAGAACAAAAGTCAACAATTAATAATATTGTTGCCAAACTTAGAAATAGCGAACTTGAAGCAGATATAGAAAGTGAAAAACAAAAAATATTAGCAGCTTCATCAGAAAATGGAGAATTTCAAAAATCGGGAAATATTGCTGATTTTTACATGAAAAGGAATGGCAAAGAATACCTCTTTGAAATAAAAACTGTTAAACCCAATATTGATGTGTTTGAGAAAAGTAAAACAAAATTGCTAGAATGGGTTGCTAGAAGAAGGAAAGATGTGAATGTATACTTAGCTTTTCCATATAATCCCTATCACCCCAAACCATATCATAGATTTACGGAGGTGGGCATGATGGATGCACCGAATGATTTTTTGGTTGGAGATGAATATTGGGATTTCATAGGTGGTAAAAACACTTTTCCTGAATTGCTTGCAACATTTGATGAAGTTGGAAAAGAATTTAAAGAAAAATTAAATTTAAAATTTAAAGAAATCGCTAAAAATAAGATTGATTCATATTAATTAACAAAAGTTTATCACTTGTACATTATTATAAAAAAACTTCTTCGCATTTCAGCTTCTCGGCTTCTTCGATAATCCCTTGTATTTTCCTTTTTCACTCTTTACGGAGCTTCGAAGAGTAGAATGCTTTTTTATTTTACTTTCATGCTTGCCAACAATCTGTTGCAGATCGATAAAAGGGTGCTGTAAAGGTGTGGGTCGCTTAAGGCTATTGATGAATTGGCGCGAAAAATTTATCGGCAATGCTCATGGATTTAAAGAGCACATTGCCGGCAGTTGTTCGGAAATTTCGAACAACTGAATTTTTATTCAATTTCTGCTCATCAAATAAATTTGAAATATATTCACTGATGTTTTACGCACAAGCATTAAATATTCGAAAAATAAGTAAAATCTGTGAGCTATATCACAAATTAATAATGCACCATCCGGGAACATACTTAGTGCTTTGAAAATACCAAACATGTAATTATAATATGAATGATTAAGAGAACAAGGAACATGATAAAATTCAAATTTAACAAGCAGAAATCAATTGAAGCCGTTTTATATCTTATCTCAAAAAGCGGTAAAAATACTTATGATCTTTATAAAATTGTTAAAATGATCTTTGAGGCCGATAAGTATCATCTTAATAATTATATGAGACCTGTAACCGGCGATCATTTTGTTTCCATGGCCAAGGGGATCGTTCCAAGTAAAATCTATGATCTTTGCAAAAATGAAGATACCAAAGCTCCATTCTTTAAAAAAAGCCCACGTAAAATAATGGCTAACAGGATTGCAAATTGTGAACACCTCTCAGAGTCTGATATTGAAGCATTAGATATCGCATTTGGCAAATTTGATCCATTGACCTTTGGGCAAATATGCGAATTAAATCATGCAGAAAACCCCGCTTGGGGTAAAAACTACGTTGAAGGATCAAGCAATAAGATCCCGTTTGAGCAATTGATTGGAGATCCTGAAATCATTGAAGAACTTAAAGATATTTCATCTCACATTCTAATATAAGACTCCCATGAAAACTCCTGTGGTTGGTGATGTATACTTGTCTAATAATATCAAAGTAACTCCACCAAAGCCAAAGATATGTGTTTGTGTTCATCCTGCCGGGTTATGGTTTTTCTTGATCAATACTGAAAACAGAAAAATGTATGATTGTATCCCGATCTTAAAAGAGAACAATTCTTTTTTGAATTATGATGGTTTTATTTCGACAAATTCACCCTTTACATTGAACCAAAAAGAATTCGAAAAAGCTAAATTTCTTGGGAGAGTCAGTGAAACAGATATTGCAAATATTCTTAATAAAGTAAATAAATCAAAAATTTTATCATCCATTCGAAAGCGCGAAATTATTGATAGTATATCATTATGGAGAATAAGAAATACTTCTTCATAGTTTCTAAAACATCTGCGTGATTTGCGGAGGGCCTTCGAAGACTTGCCGTCTTTGGCAGTTGTCGCAAAATTTGCGACAACTGAAATATCCCGTAATTCTTCCTGTAGGATATTATTTATATGCTTGCCGATAGTCGGGGCTCAGGATGACAGATTATTTTTCCAGACCTTCAGCAAATATTGACCTCAAAAAGCTGATCGCTGATGGCCGAGCGCTGATAGCTTTACTGTGACATGAATAGATCTCTCCACTCCGGTCGAGATGACATTACTTCGCCCCGAAGGATCGGGGCTTCGAAGTGCAGGCTCTCCACTCCGGCCAAGATGACAAGCCTTGGTTATTTTTGTGCCCTTGTGGTACTTTGTGCCTCTCCGGCCTTCGCACAAGGCTATGGCGGACAGGTGTGTGAGGTTCTTCGAAAAGGTAAACTGTATGCACCTAAGCAGTAATCAGTAAGGCACTCAATATTCAGTCCGTAGCAATAAGCAAATATTGGTCTAAAAAACTGACGGCTGATAGCAGATCACTGATAGCTTTACTGTGACATGAATAGATCTCTCCGCTTCACTGCGTTTCGGTCGAGATGACATTATTATTTTTGTGGCTTTGGGTGCTTTGTGCCTCCGTGTGAGGCTCTTTCTTACAGCATATAATTCCTTGTATTTTGTCCCTCTTAGCTATATTTTACCACGCAATTGAATGAATGAAGTATTACGGAGAAAAAAGCACATGTACAAACCGGTTTCAAGCAAGGTGGATTTCGTTAAACTCGAGCATGAACAACTCAAGTTCTGGAAAGAAGATTCCATTTTTGATAAACGCCGCGAACTGAATGCGAACGGCCCTCGCTGGTCATTTTTAGACGGTCCCATTACGGCCAATAATCCCATGGGCGTGCATCATGCTTGGGGACGCACATTGAAAGATGTATTCAATCGCTATCACAGCATGCTGGGCGAAAAAATGCGCTACCAGAATGGTTTCGATTGCCAGGGTCTCTGGGTCGAGGTGGAAGTGGAAAAGGAACTCGGTTTCAAGTCCAAGACCGATATTGAGAAATTCGGCGTTGAAAAATTCGTACAAGCCTGCAAGGACCGTGTGGTCAAATTTTCCGAGATCCAGACCGAACAATCCAAGCGCCTCGGCTATTGGATGGACTGGGACAATTCCTACTACACCATGAGCGATGAAAACAATTATACTATCTGGCACTTCCTGAAGAAATGCTACGATCGCGATTTGATCTATAAAGGTCACGATGTGATGCCCTGGTGCCCGCGCTGCGGATCCGCCATGAGCGAACATGAGATCGCGACCGAAGGTTATAAAGAACTGACCCATAAAACGGTCTTTGTAAAATTATATCTTAAAGATGACCCCAATGAAGCTTTACTGGTTTGGACCACCACACCTTGGACACTCGCAGCCAATACGGCTGCTGCTGTCAATGTGGATATGGACTACGTTAAGGTTAAGAATAAGGTTGAGATTAAGACTAAGGTTGAGGGTGAGATCAAGGTTGAGGGTGAGATCAAGGTTGAGGTCAAGGAAGAATATTTTTACCTAGCCAAGGAGTTGACAAATATCTTGGTTGGAGACTATGAAGTTGTGGAAGAACTCAAGGGTAAAGATCTTCTTGGCTTAAAATATCATGGTCCTTTTGATGATCTGTCGGCTCAGAAAGATGTCGATCATTTCGTCATTGAGTGGGAAGAGGTCAGCGACAGTGACGGTACGGGTATTGTGCACATTGCGCCGGGTTGCGGTAAAGAGGATTTCCAGCTCTCCAAGGAGAACGATATTTCCGTCATCGCACCCATAGATGAATTCGGCAATTACATTGACGGTTTCGACTATCTCAGCGGCAAGAATTCTCAGGAAGTCACGCCCGAGATCTTTATGAACCTGAAAGAAAAAAATATTTGTTATAAAATTGATCAGATCACTCACCGTTATCCCACTTGTTGGCGTCACGGGACTGAATTGGTCTTCCGCCTAGTCGACGAATGGTTCATCTCCATGGATGAATTACGCCACGAGATGATGAAGATCGTTGAGCAGATCGAATGGATCCCCGGTTGGGGTCATGATCGTGAGATGGACTGGCTGCGAAATATGGGCGACTGGATGATCTCCAAGAAACGTTACTGGGGACTGAGTCTGCCGATCTGGGAATGTGAAGCATGCGGCAATTTCGAGGTCATCGGCGGTAAAGAAGAACTCAAAGAAAAAGCGGTTTCCGGGTATGAGCAATTCGAAGGCAAATCCCCGCATAAACCTTATATTGATAATATTGCAGTCACCTGCTCCAAGTGCGGCAAGCCGATGAATCGTATCCCCGATGTGGGCAACCCTTGGTTGGATGCCGGTATCGTGCCGTTCAGCACCATGCATTATATCACCAATCATGAGTACTGGAAACAATGGTTCCCGGCAGCCTTCATTACCGAATCTTTGCCCGGACAGTTCCGCAACTGGTTCTATTCACTGCTGGCCATGTCCACTGTTCTGGAGAACACCGCGCCTTTTAAGACCGTTCTGGGTCACGCGCTAGTCAAAGACGAGACCGGAAAAGACATGCACAAAAGTGCAGGAAATTCCATTCCTTTTAAAGAAGCTGCCGACAAGATGGGCGCCGATGTGATGCGCTGGATGTACACTGCTCACAATCCCGAACATAACCTGAATTTCGGATACGGTCCGGCCGATGAACTCCGCAAGAAATTGCTGACGCTGTGGAACATGTACTCCTTTTATATTACTTACGCCGAGATCGATAATTATAATCCCACCGAACAAACCGTTGATTATAAAGATCTCAACGAATTGGATAAATGGGCCCTGGCAAAAGTGAATGCTTTTGTTAAAGAAGCCAACAAAGATTTCAGTGAATTTCATGCCGAACGTCTCATGCGTAAATTTGAAAAACTGCTGGATGAAATGTCAAACTGGTATGTCCGTCGCAGTCGTCGCCGTTTCTGGAAAAGCGAGAACGACAGCGACAAGCTGGGCGCATACTACACACTTTACACCGTGCTTCGCACGATTATCACCACGGTCTCACCGATCCTGCCATTTGTCACCGAAGACATTTATCAGAACCTGGTTCTCTCCGTGGACAAAGACGCACCCAAATCGGTTCACCTGCAGGACTTCCCGACAGCCGATGAGGCCATGCTCGATGAAGATCTCTTGAACAAGATCGATACCATCATCAAAGCCGTTGAAATGGGTCGTAGCGCACGGAATAAGGCGAACATCAGAACACGCCAACCGCTGGCGAACATGCTGTTCAAAGCAAAGAACGATAAAGAAAAAGCATATATCACAGAACTTTCTGATCAGATCAAAGAAGAACTAAACATCAAAGCCGTGACCTTGGTCGACAGTATTGATGACTATGTTTCCTACGACGCCAAACCCAATTTCGTCACCCTTGGTAAGAAGATCGGCAAGCAGATGCCGCTGGTCGTTAAAGGACTGAAAGAAATGGACGGTGCTCATGTGGCAGCTCGCGTACAAAATGGCGAAACCATTGCCGTTGGCGGTATCAATATCTGTCATGACGATATTCAGATCACCGTCAACGAAAAAGAAGGCGTGGTCGCCGTTGAAGACAAGGGCTATGTCGCTATTCTTGATGTGACCTTGACAGACGAATTGAAGCAAGAAGGCTTGGTTCGTGACCTGGTCCGCCATATCCAGACTTTGCGAAAAGAAGCCGATTTTAACGTGGATGACCGCATTGAATTGAGTTTGGACGCCAGTGATGAAGTTAAGGCTGCAGTTGCCGTATATCGCGAATACCTTGAGAGTGAGACACTTGCGACACTTCTTGAAAATGCGGTTGAAAGTGCAGAAGCCAAGAAAGAAATAAAAGTTGGAAATGAAGCAATAATTATTAATATTATTCGTGTAAAATAATCTTTAGAGAGGATTGAAAAAATGCCGGACATTAAAAGAAAAGGACCGAAGCTGACAAAAACGGAGAGGAAGCATTTCCGGAAGATCATTCTTGAAAAACGCAGTGAAGCCCTTGCACAAATTGAAAAAAAACGCGAATCATTTATAGATAGTTCACCGGGAAGCTCACAGTTAGATTCCAACTACGCTTATCACATGGCAGATGTCGGAACCGATGCCCAGGAACGCGAAAAAGCGTTTATGCAATACGCGCGTGAAAACAAATTCCTGACCTTTTTGGATAAAGCCCTGGATCGTCTGGAACATGACCCTAATTACGGTTATTGTAAAGAATGCGGTGAACGTATTCCCGATGAACGCCTCGAAGAGGTTCCGCATACCACGCATTGCGTGAAATGTAAATCAAAGATCGTCTAACGACGACAAGATTAAAGATAAAAGTATAAAGACTAAAGTAGGGGCTCGACATGTCGAGCCCTTTGCTTTTGTGACATGATATTTTTGACCGGATAACAGGATATACAGGATGAAAAAAAGTCTGTCATCCCGAGCCCCGAAGCTTCAGGGAGGGATCTATTCATGTCGCAAAGAACATATCGTGATTGCTATCCGTAACTCTATCGAAAAATGGTCATCCTGAAACGCCAGCTATTTGCTGGTGGGTTCAGGATCTCTCTGTAAATGCGATTTGGTGATTATATTAACGATCTTGTTGTCAGACCTGCCAGCTCGACCAAGCGGAGGCTTGACGAGGTATGGGTGCTGGCTGGTCGAAAGAGCATGGAATAAATTCTCGACCATCCGGCAGATCCTCTCGTTGCTCGGATACCGGCCGGAAGGTCAGTATTCAACCACGCTGTGGTTGTGGTGTTTGGAGATGCATTTTCTACTATGTTTGACCACTCTGTGGTCTATGAAACACTGTTCAACCCCTCCCATCTTCGTGCAAGACTACGCTGCGCAGGCGACAGGCTCGGGGTTGATTAATTAAGTTTGCCTGCATCCCGGCATTTCATGCCGGGTTATTAAGAGTTAAACCCCTCCATACGTCGGGGTTCTCTATAAACCTTGAGCCTGTGAGAGATTGATATAATCGGGTTTATTTATATCCCGGTATTTTATGTCGGATTATTAAGAGTTAAACCCCTCTATACATTAGGACTTTCAATAACCCTGAGCTTGTCGAAGGGTTAAACCCATAGTAACCCGGGGTGAAACCCCGGGTATATGTGCGCCAACACCTCCCAACCCCGAGCCGGGTCGAGGGGTTGAACTCTTTCTTCACGTTTCACGTCTTACGTTTCACGTCTTTTTTAATCAAAAAATAAATTGTGCAACATCCCAATAAAAATTACATTTAACCGTCCGCAATGAACCCGAAAAACAGTGACAAATGAAACGAAATATCCTTCTTATTATCGCGCTTTCTCTCACAGCTGTGTTTGCCCTAGCGCAAACGCAACGTTCTTTTGTTGCCGGTGATTTTAAAGCACCCATACATCTTGATGCGGACCAGAAAAAAATAATAAAAAACGATGAGAGCCACATTTATACAGACACGGTCTTTGCGGATCTCGATCTTGATGGCTTAGTGGATCGTATTACTCGCGAGAGCGGACTGCAAATTGAATATCTAAAAGCGGACAGCACTTATCGCAGAGTTAAACTCTCGGATGAAAATGGAAAGATGGCCGTTTATGATATCAACGAAGATAAGCTTCCCGATATCATTCAACAAAACGGCATGAGCGGACCATTTTTCTATGAAAATACGGGCATGAAAGCCATGACTCCGGAGATGATCCCGATCTCCGAAGATTCGGAAACCTATTTTGCTTATAATAATTATTCTAAAAATAGTGGCATTAATTATTTTCTTTCCATAGATAATAAGAATATCACCCTTAAGATCGATAGTGCCGGGGTAACAATAAGTCCCGGTGAGAATTGGTTTGGCACGGCAAACTTGAGCATCGCATATGAAAAAGAAAATTTATGTGACACCGTTCATTTCTCCACCATTGTTCTCTCACAAAACGATGCACCTGTCGTTAATATGCAACCGGATATTCAAAATGTTCTTGAAGACAATGAACTGACTCTTTACAAAGATTCACTGCTGGCTTATGTCAGCGATGTTGATACCGCTGATGAACTTTCGATCGAGCTACTCGGTGAACCCCAAAGTGTTCAGGTAGAAAACGACAGATTTCTTTACCGCCCGGCTGATGATTGGAATGGCACAGACAACTTATTTTTTATCGTCAGTGACGGTCAGGCAAGTGATACGCTAGTTCAGCAGATCACGGTAGAAGCTGTCAATGACGCGCCTCAGTGGATGTCAATAGAGCGGGCCGAATTTCCCGAAGATGAACTTTACCGTCTGCCATTGACTTGGTTTGATGAGCATGCGTCTGATGTGGAAACCCCTGATAGTGTTTTGCGTTTTCATGTTTATTCCGGAGATCATGTTGCCATCTCTGCCGAGGGCGGCGTCATCACACTTATGCCGGAGAAGAACTGGTTCGGTGAGGATGTCTTGCTTTTAACGGTCAGCGACGGTGAACTTGCCGATACGGCTTATTGGACGATCATAATTTTCCCCGTGAACGATGTACCTGAATTGGCATTGTTGCCCGACAAATTATTCAATGAAGATGAGATTATATTTATCAACCGGGCAGAACTGGAAAAATATGCCAAGGATGTTGAAACTTCATCATCGAAATTAAAATGGCAGGTCAAAGGTTTTGGAAAAGTCCGTACCCATTATAACGGCGCACGGATCCGCTGCACATCATCGAATAATTGGTTTGGAACGGACTCGCTTGAACTAACGGTGTCCGACGGTGAATTGAGTGCAAGACGAATTTGGCAGATACATGTTCTACCGGTCAATGATGCACCTGCATTTCTCCCCAAGGTTTCATCAAGGATCTTTCTTGAAGACGATACCCTGACGGTTCAAAAGAGTAGTCTCTATAAATTGGTCAATGATGTAGAAACAAGATCAAACGAACTTGAATGGACGCTTGTACCATCACAGCATATCCATGTTCAGGAAAAGGATGACAGATACTATTTCTACGCAGATAAAAATTGGTTTGGCGATGCTCATGTTCGCCTTATTGTAAATGACGGTGAGTATGGCGATACGATAAATTATCGTTTGCGTGTTCTCTCGGTCAATGATAAACCCGTCATGGGTGATCTTCCGTTAAAGCAATGGAATGAAGATGACACGCTTTCTCTCGACCGTTCCTATATTGAAGGCTTTGCCAAAGATATTGAGACGAAAACAAACGATCTGATGTGGTCTTTTATCAATGATCCCAATGTAAAGATCAAAGAAAGAAAAAATGCCATTACACTTTTTCCCGATCCGGATTGGAATGGCGAAGCGAAGATTGGATTGATCGTCTACGATGGCGGCTTGCGGGATACGGGTTACATGGATATAAGCATCAAGCCCGTAGCCGATGCACCGCGCTGGAAAACCCTACCCGATACAAGTATTCAGGAGGACGGTTCGCTGATACTTCCGCTCGCTTATATACGGCAATTTGTGTATGATCCCGATAAAGGTGATAAGATTAACCTGGAATATAAAGCTGGTGATAATTTTTATATAGAAGAACAAAAAGACACATTGGTCATTTGGCCTATGGAAGATTGGTTTGGTAAAGAGAAAATTGAATTCACTGCTTCGGATGGAAAAAAGAAAGTCAGCAAAGCATGGACTATTCCGGTTATAGCCGTTAATGACCCACCCTATTTTACCATGGGCTTGCCGGATTCACTTTCATTTAAAGCCAACAGCTCCGATACCATATTATTTAAAGATGTTGTTTATGATGTAGATAATAAAATTGATGACCTTGTTTGGGAGATTACACCCGGCCGTATTGTGCGATATTTGTTCGATGACAAACTCGGAGGAGTTATCTTCTTTACCGAGAGCTATCGTTACGGTGAAGATGCCATTACTATCCGGGTCACCGATGGCCATGATGTCATTCTTTTTTATATGCCGGTCTATGTGCATCAGGTGGATCGTTTCCTCATGGCAAATCCGGAAAAATTAGAACTACTTCCCAACACGCCAAATCCTTTTAGGGAATATACCGATATTCGTTACAGTTTGCCGACCGGGGCACAGGTCAGCATTAAGATTTATAACTTGCTCGGTAAAGAGATGGATGTTCTGGTTAATAAGTATCAGGATGCGCAGAACTACAGTGTTCGCTGGTACGGTGAAACAGAATCCGGCATGCCTGCCCCCAGTGGCGTTTATCTTTGTCGCATGGTCGCCGTTGTTGATGGCGAACCGGTTGTTATTATGCAGAAGATGATGCTGGTTCGCTAATGCGAACAAGGCAAAAGGCAAAAGCAAAAGAATGTTCAACCCCTCGACTAGCTCGGGGTTTGTTAGACCTGCCAGCTCGACCAACCGGAGGCTTGACGAAGGATGGGTGCTGGCTGGTCGAAAGAGCTTGAAATAAATTCTCGACCATCCGGCAGATCCTCTCATTGCTCGGATTCCAGCCGGAAGGTCATAATTCAACCCCGACGAATGGAGGGGTTGAACGTATAATAAAAAAGGCTCGATGACGCGAACATCAATTGATAATTGACGATTGACAAAGGACAATGAAATTATCAAAGACCAATTGACAGTTATTGCATCAAATAGTACAATATAAAAATAGAGACGAAGCATTGCTTCGTTTCTTTAATTGTCCATTAATAATTGTTAATTAAATTATCAACTGTCCTTTTTCAATTCTCAATTGTTTATCGCCCTAGGCGATAAGAGACCTTCACCAGCAGCACATTCTGTGGGATCTCATTTATTGAACGATCAATTATTTATGTGAATATACTTATTTAGATCCCGGGTCTATGCTCATGCGCCAGCTGGCCCCGAACAATCGGGGCTCAGGATGACAAAATATTTTTCACAATTTACGTTTTACGCCTCACGTTTTTAGTCATCTCAACATGCGCTATCTCAATTTCATAAAACTTATCACCAACAAGTTCATACCCCAGCGCTTTATAAAAGGGCACCGCCGATTCGCGGGCATGGAGGATAACTTTTGAGTATCCATTTTGAAGGACTACCCTCTCAAACTCATTGGCAATAGCTTTACCAACACCTTGTCCCTGATAGGCATCGTGCACGGCCATTTGGCGCATTTGGACTGACTTATCATCAAGTGATGTGATGATCGCAGTGCCGATCAACAGGTCACCATCAAAGGCAGAAATGTAGATATCCTTCTCGGGAAAATCAAAGTCGCGGCAGTCTTCATGGCGACCGACAGCTTCAATTAAGATGCGATTGCGTAAGACAAGGCTTTCCTTGTAGAGGGGAGAGTCGTGGGTGAATGATTTGAATGTGATGTTTAGCATAGAGTAATATACGATAAAAAAAATGATATATATACTTTGAACTTATTCAACCCCTCTGGGGTTGTATACCTACAGAGTGATAGGCATATACTGTTATTGAATCCCTACGGGATTCTATTTATTGATATTCAATAAAAATTAGTCGGTTCAAACCAAGAACCCTGAAAGGGTTCAATAACAGTATATGCAGAAGACACTAAAAACCCACAACCCCGGAGGGGTTGAATAAGTTGTTCTATTAAAAAACTTCATCTATCAATAAAAAAGGCGAACCGAAGTTCACCTATATTAAAAGGGCGGGTTCGAAACCCGCCCGTATATGCATGTTTTATTTTACGATTTCAGTTTCAAGTACCTCAACCACATCCGCACAAGAATCGCCTAATTTCTTTTCCATGCGTTTGTGCTGAAAGGAATCAAATACAACCGGAATAAAGAAAAGAGTTAAGAAGGTCGAAGCAAACAGACCACCGATAATGGCTCGTGCCATGGGGCCCCAGAGTTCAGCTCCTGATCCCAATTCCAATGCTAGCGGCAACATCGATAGAATGGTTGTTAGGGCCGTCATCAAGACAGGACGAAGTCGGGTTTGTGCTCCTTCAAGGATTGCATCCGTCACATGTTTTTTACCTTCACGGATCAGACGGTTGATATAATCAACCAGCACAATACCATTGTTCACCACAATACCGACAAGCACCACCACACCGATGAGCGATGTCATATTCAGTGTTGTTTTTGTAAGGAATAATGCGAGAGCAACACCAATTAAGGCAAGAGGTATTGTAAATAAAATAATGAAGGGATCTAACAAGGATTCAAACTGCGATGCCATAACCATGTAAACCAACAAGATCGCAACAAGAATAGCGAGCATGAATGACCTGGAGGTTTCCTGCATATCTTCTGCAGCTCCACTGATCTCAATGCGGAAATCTGCCGGCATAGCGATGGTTTTAATTTCTTCCTGGATCAAATTGGTGATTGAACCAAGATCGCGTCCGCTTACATTTGCATTAATTGTAACAATTCGGTTCTGATCCTTGCGGAAAATTGATACCGGCGCATTTGTTTCCTTGATAGTTGCAATAGCACTCAATGGAACTTGATTGCCGGTAGGTGTTTTAATGAAGATGCTCTTTATATCCTGTTTCGATTCCCGGAATTCACGGTCAAGCTGCACATAGACTTGATATTCATTTCCACTTTCCCGGTAAACGGAAGCAACTTTGCCCTTTACGGATGTTTCAACGATTCGTGCAAGCTGCGCAACATTGAGACCCATTTTCCCGGCTTTTTCCCGGTCGATCTCAATCGTATATTCCGGCTGTGGATCTGAGAAAGACATATCAATATCAACAAACCCTTCAATATTGTCCATTTTAGATTTTATCTCATTTGCAATTACTTCACCCCGGGCAAGATCATAACCATATATCTCAATGCTAAGATCACTGCCACCGCTCATTGCATTCATACCACCACTTGAAAAGGTAGCCTTCACCCCGGGGATAGCATTCATTTTTTTGCGAAGATCGTTCTGGATCTCAAATTTTCCACGCTTACGATCTGTTTTGTCGCTTAGAGAAACTGTAACACTGCCGCTGTTGGTTGTGCCGCCAAAAATTGAGGACAGGCCGGTTCGACTACCAAAATTTACGTTGATATTTTCAAGCTCGGGTACTGAAGAAATAATCAGAGATTCGATCTGCGTAAAGTAAGTGTCGGTAACCGGTAAAGCGGTGCCGACAGGAAGTTCAACGTTAAAGTTGATCTCGCTATCATCTGTTTTAGGCATAAACTCAAATCCAACTTGACCCAGCAGTACAATACCTATGACAAAAAGCCCCAAAACAGAAAAGACCAGAGTTTTTTTGTGATTAAGCGACCATGCCAAAGCCCTGCGGTATACCTTGCCAAGTCCATCAAAGAACCGGCCCATGCTGCCGTCAAACTTTTTCATCAGCGATGTTTTATGTTTCTGCTGTTTTCTGGAAAGTAGTTTAGAGGATAATAAGGGTACCAGTGTTAGAGAAACCAACAGCGATATCGTCAGTGATACGATAATGGTCAGTGCCAGATCACGGATCATCATACCGGCAAGGCCACCAACAAAAAGCATTGGAATAAAAATAGATAAAGTTGTCAATGTTGAAGCCATAACAGCCGTTCCAACTTCAGAAGCACCTTTATCGGCAGCCACACAGATAGGCTCACCAAGTTCATGATTTCTACGGAAAATATTTTCAAGAACCACAACAGAGTTATCTACAAGCATACCGATGGCAATAGCTAACCCCGCCATGGAGATGATGTTCAAGGTTACATTTAATAGATTCATGACTACGAAGGTCACAACAATTGAAACCGGGACAGAAATTGCAGCGATCACAGAAGACCTGAAATTACGCAAGAAGAAAAACAACACAAGGCTGGTCAATAGAAATGCCAATGCGCCCGTTGAAGCTAAGTTATTTGCCGATTTCTGGATAAATTCCGATTGATCAAAATGAATAAACAATTGAACACCATTGCCAACTGTTTTTTCAATATCTGTAAGGGCTTCCTTTGCCGCGGTACAGACCTGGACGGTATTGGCATCCGATTGTTTTCGGATGTTAATATTAATAGAGTTTTTTTGATTGTCGCGAACAATTGCGGTAACCTCTTTATAGCCATCAACCACATTTGAAACATTCTTTAGATAAATGGGCGCACCATAAGATGAGTATCCCACAATGGTGTTCTTAATATCTTCAATACTTTCAAATTCTGAATTGGTAATAACAGATACTTCTTTTTCACCTTCTTCGATCAATCCACCCGGAATGGGGAGGTTGGAAAAAGTGATCAGGCTTGCAGCATCCAGAATAGAGATATTGTTGGCGGCCAGCTCATAAGGATTGATATTAACCTGAATTTCCCGTTCCAGACCACCATTAACACTGGCGGATGCAACCCCCTTAATACGTTCCAATCGTGGCTGGATATGTTCTTCCACTAAGCGGCGCAACTCCGCACTACCAAGTTCATCCGATGCAACCATAAGGCGCATGACCGGCATCATAGATGGATCAAATACGATCGTTAATGGATCAGAGACATCTGCAGGCAGAAAATCACGAACAAAATCGATTTTACGCCGAATATCGGTTTCTGCTTGATTCATATCCGAGCCCCAGTTGAACTCGATTCGAATAATGGAGGTCCCTTTACTTGAAGTGGAGCTGATGTGCTTAATACCTTCCACTGTCGTGATCGAACCTTCAAGTGTCCGTGTAACAGTATTTTCAATATCTTCAGGACCAACACCTTCATAATTGGTAATAACGATTGCCATGGGGAATTCCATATCCGGATAAAGGTCCAGTTTTAAATTGGATAATCCGAATATACCAAACCCAATCGCGATCACATAGATCATGAAGAAGGTAACAGGTCTTTTTATACTTAATGATGATAATTTCATGTAGTGTCCTCTTTCTCAGAGCTATTTAACAATATTAACCATGGTTGAGTCGCTAAGGTTATTTTGTCCCATGACTACAACCAGATCGCCAGTATTCAAACCCGTAATAACTTCGTATTGAGTCTTGGATTCGATGCCAATTTCAATAGGAACTTGCAGGGCAACTCCATCACGTACAATAAAACAGCTGTAGGTTTCCACAACTTTTTCGTCGCGCAGGCTATCGCCAAAACGTTTTAATATGGTTTGCTTGCTTGTGGCGGCTTTATCTATAGTTAAAACATTATTGTGTTCATATGTAATAATTGCAATTCGGGCAAACATACCCGGTTTTAAACGCAGATCAGCATTGTCGGCTTGTACTTCAATTTCAGCTGTGCGGGTCATAGGATTGATAACAGGAGAGATATTGACGATCTTGCCATTAAATACTTCATCCGGATAGGCATTAACACTGATTTCGCCGCGTTGTCCAATTTTTATATTCCCCAGATCGCTTTCAGTGACATTGACAGCAATTTTGACCGTTTTAACTTGATGAATTGATGCAAATGGTTTTTGAGGTGTTGTCATATCTCCGGGTTCATATGCTATATTTGACACATAACCACTAATTGGAGCTGTTATGGTAGCATACGCAAGTTGGGTTGTTGCCATTTCCAGTCCGGCTTCTGCTTGTTTGAGTCCAAATTCTGCCACATCGCGCTGAGTTACAATTTGATCCCATTGACTTTGACTGATGGCCTTCTCGTCAAATAAGGTTTTCATACGTTCGTATTCAATATTTACATTTGCAACTTGGCTTTTTGCACTGAAATAGCCCGCTTCAGCCTGGGTTGCAGAAGTTCGGACCATAGCATCATTAATATGACCAAGGACATCGCCCTTGCGCACAAAGTCACCATTTTCAACAAGTATATCAATGATATTGTCAGTTAATTTAGGATAAAGTACAACGCTTGGATCGCCTTCGATATCACCGAGGTATTGTATCTTTTCAAGAATGCTTCCTGCTTTTATGGGACGCACATTAACTGGAATAATAGTAAGATCATTTTTCTTTTCGCTATTGCTTGCCGGGAGCAGAACTTTCTGTACCTTGGAAAGATAGCGGCGTGCTTCAACATCACTTACGTCATTCGGAAGCGCTTCGGTTAATATTTTGATCTCATTGACAGTTTCTTGGTAATCTACAACTACTGCTTTCGGGCTCCCACCGGGGGCACCACAGGAGATCAAAAAGACGATTACAAGTAAACTAAGGATAATTGATTTCTTGGACATATTATTCTCCACTATTTATAAGTAAATTGTTTAATGACTTTTTCAGCGTTTCAACCGCCATATTGTATTGGAACATAGAAGAAATATGATTTGATCTTGCCCCAAGATAGCCGCTTTCTGCGGTCATCAGATCCAGCTGGGTTGCAGAGCCAGTATCATACAGTAACTTTGATAAGCGTAGAGCTTCTTCAGCTTGGGCAATTACACTTTCTGTGGCATATATATTTTCGAGGGTTTCTTCCACTTTCCGGTATGCGGCATCCACATCCATATAAATGAAATCTTCAATTTGTTCGTATTGATAATTTGCTTCCTTCACTCCAATTGCTGCCTTTTGAATGCTTGCAGCATTTCTGCCGCCATTAAAAAGTGGTAGAGATACGGATACAGAGATATTGGAACTACGTTTATGATTGAGCTCGCCAATAACATCTGCATTTCCCTGCCACTGTACGGCAGAGCCAAGTTGCACCTTTGGCATAATGCCACTCAGGGCAAGATTCCGCTGATATGAGGCAATCTTCTTTTGTTCTGCAGCCATTTTGAGTTCGAGCCGTTCTTCTTGTGTGATCTCCAGAAGATCTTCAATGGTCAATCCGGCATAGGGATTTGGGCTTTGTTCTAATTCGCCTATAACTGATATAGTATCTAAGGAGGGATCATTAATAAATGTTTTTAAGTTTGTAAGCGCCGATACCCGTTGATTTTCAAGTGAGACCAATTGAGGTTTGTAAGATCCATAGCGAACCTTTGCCTGAAGAATATCCAACCGTGTTGCTTGCCCGACGGCTTGCCGTTTTAAAGCAAGTTCGTAATTCTCTTTTGCTGAAAGGAGTCCGCGTTCGGTAGCATCGATCATCGATTCGAGCATCTGAGTTTGATAATACAGCACACGAATAGTATGGACAACGGTATTGATCTGATCTTGTAGGCTCAGCTCGGACAAGTTTACTGCGGCGGAAGCGATCAGTTGACCGTTAATAATTGCGCCGCCGGTAAAAACCGGGTAAGAAAGCTGAAGACCCGCAGTTGAGCTGAATTGTTTCCCCATACGAAGTTCTGTGGGTGGAGTGGGGCCATCACCATCAAAATCAACAACCATGACAGATAGTTCAAGATTGTCCTGTAGTTGATAAAATGACGAAATGGTAGGAAAAAAGTTCGCCAGTGTTTCTCGGCTGGAAGCTTTTGCCTTTTGAAGCGATGCTTCAGATAATTTGATCTGAAGATTATTTTCTAATGCCAGTTTCTCTGCTTCCACAAGGGAAATATCGCGGGCAAAAAGAAACGTGGTCAATAATGCAATGATAATAAAAAGTTTTTTCATTTTTTCTCAAAACCTCCTTTTAAGAGTTTCATCAAATAGTCAATTTGTTCATCCTGGGTAAATGTAATATTTGCCAGTTGTTTCATTTTTGGACCGGTTGTATGATGAACCATACCGGTAATAGCGGGAGCAAGAATGCTGACCGGAATATCATCCCGAAGCTCTCCCCGCTTGACACCATTTGCAATCATGGTTTGTACTGCTTTTTGCTGACGTGCAAAATAATCATGCAGCATTTTTTTATCAATTTCCTTATCAAAACTTTGAGAAACGATAGATTTAAAGAGCTTGAATGTGTGTGGATTATCTGTTGAATAGTTACACATGCCCATAATCATAAGTTTAAGATTGTCCCATATTGAGTTCTCAGATTTACTCAATTCTTCTAAGGCGCATACGATACTATCCAGAGAATAGGTAAGGCAAGCGCTAAAAATAGCCTCTTTACTTGGGAAGTGGTAGTAGAGCGCAGCTTTGGTAATATTCAGTTCTTCCGCGATCTCGCGCACGGAAGTGCCGCTATAGCCCTTCTCTGCAAAGATCTTCGCTGAGACCTCCAATATTTTATCGTGTGTTGTTTCAGACATTTATTCTCCTCTTTAGAACTTACCGAACGGAAGGTAAGTAACAAAGTTTCTGAAGTCAAGAAAAAACTTACCGCTTGGTAAGCAGCGCTAAATGGCGCTGAAAGATCAAAGATAAAAGACAAGAGATTAAAGTGGATTAGATACCGTCTAGAGCGTTTGATGAAAAGCAAAAGGATCCATATAAGAATATAATTGCTTTACCCCGAGCTTTAGCTCGGGGTTTGTAATGCAAACATAATGGGGTTTTAACCCCAAGAAATCTGGGCGAAATGGGTTAAAACCCAATTGAATATGGTATTTTATCCACGGCATAAATGCCGTGGTAAGGCAATTGTTTTAAACTCACTTTGGGTATTACTTTAGTACAGTTTTTTTTGAAATGATTCAATAAACTGCGCAACATGCATTCCATCCATCAAAGCATGATGGGCATGAATAGCCAGCGGCATCATTTTCCTGCCATTTTCTTCAAACATTTTACCAAAGGTTAGGATGGGGACGCCTTCAGTGTTCGGTAAGTCCAAGGGATGGGTGACAGAGGTAAATTTGATCCAGGGTATGATGGAATAATAAATGGTTTCGGGACAATCCTTTGATGTATCTAAGCCGGGCAATATCTTTACTCGATGAATTTCTTTTTCCGCTTCGATTAGGAACTCATCAAAACTATTTTTGTATTCCAACATGGCGTAACCCAAACCACCGTCATTGCGCGTAATGGTGGGGGAACCGTTGACCGTATCGTAGATCACTGCTTTATTATTTTCCAGTCGCGTGCGAAATTCGGGGATCTCATTTGCTGCATCCAGAGATAAATAGAAATAATAAAGAAAAAAGGATACGCCTAGCGCTTTTGCGTTTTCACGTGCTATCGTACAATCTACATTACAGCAGATGCCAAAATAGGGGTCACTGTACTTCATGAAATGCTGAAAGTTGCTTTTTCGCTTCCAAGTGTCGATGTTAATGATGTGTTTCATACTCTAAGATACAAGAATAAGGTTTAAAGATAAAAGAAAATTAAAGTTCATATTCACATAAGGTGTTTTCTACTTCATCAAGTTTCATTTCGCGAAGATCGTTGGTGTGATACTTCAGCACACTTGTATCCTTCATTCCCGAGCCTGTCAATATCATCATGACCGAGGCATTTTTTTCAATTTTTCCGGCAGTTCTAAGTTTTTTGATGGCATAAAGACTTGTTGCCGTGGCAGGTTCTACAAAGTATCCGGATTCAGCTAAGAGCTTTTGAGACATCAGGATCTCATCCTCACTGACATCTTCGGCGAGCCACCTATAGCGATAGACCTTATCAATAATCTCATCTCCGCCCGGAGGATTTCCCGTAGTGATGGCTTCTGCAATGGTGTGGAAATTGGAAAATGGGATAATATGCCGTTTGCCTTGTTTGATCGCGCTGACGATCGGGCTGTTGTTTTGGGCTTGGACCACGATCATTTTTGGGAGTTTATCTATGATTCCCGCTTTTTTAAGTTCAACTAAACCTTTAAAAACACCTCTGATATGTCCGCAAGCTGAGGTGGGTATGGCAATATAATCAGGAAGCTGACCTCCGGTCTGTTCATATAGTTCAAAGGCTTCCAATTTATAACCTTCGGCGCGGATGGGGCCATTTCCGGTGACGATACGTAGCCCTGTTTTTTTAGCCAGACTGAGGACCGTTCGTTTCATTGTGGAATAATCTGCAGACACGACTTTAATGATCGTAGCGCCGTGTACTCCGATGGCCGCAATCTTTTCGTTGGGTATAAATCCCGGGACAAAAACGAGAACTTTTAGACCGGCCTTTGCTCCATAGGCAGCCATGGAATGACCCATGTTACCCGTTGAAATGGTGGCGACGATTTCCTCGTTCATTTCTTTGGCCATTGCTATGCAGGTCAAAGAGCCCCGGTCTTTAAAACTCCAGGTAGGATTTTGCGTTTCGTTCTTTAAATAAAGATTATTCAGATCACAAAAATTGAGAAGTTTTTCACAGGCTAAAACTAAAGGAGTATTCCCTTCGCCGAGTGAAATGTTTGGATCCATTTCAGAGAAGGGCATGAAATTGGCAAAGCGCTGCCAAAGATGAACCCCGGGTTTGATCATGGCATTTTCTATTCCATCAAATTGGACTTCCAAGGATTCACCGTTATCTGCAAATTCTTCAAGTCGGTCAAAAGTGTAGGGCGTATTGCTTAAGGTTGAAACCAGTTTGATATTTTTTTGCAGCATAATCCTATCCCTTACTAAGTTTTGAATATGATTAAGTTAGTGAAAATTATTTAACAATTAAAATTATTCGTCTATTTTCTTTACCGCTATCGGTGCTTTATATATTTTGCGCCAGGGGTCAAAAATGCTTCCTACTAGTCTACCACCAAGATATACAATGGCAGTTGTAGCACCTGCCATAACCACGTAAAGCGATTTTCCATCAGGATTCATATCTGTCAGTAATTCTGAATAGATGGTTCCAAATAGTAAAAGGCTAGCACCGCCCGTTACGGCTCCAGCGATCCTCTCAATTTTTCCACGGACTTTTAAATATTCAATGTCTTCAAGAAGGGCAGAGCGTTTATCGCTTTTCCATTTGTAGTAGACAAAATTATCCTCAACGGACAATCTTTTTACTTTCATTTCCGTTCCGTTTTTAAATTTAATTATTCCCAGGGGAAAGGTAGCCGCAAAAGCGAAGGATATCGTAAGTACTCCAATGATCAAAATACGAATGAAATTTTTCATGGTTTTACCTCGATGTTTATTGAATTAAAATAAATTAATATTCTAATTAATTGATTACAAGGAAATTTATTCATGTAATTATTGGCCTAATGGTAATTTTGTGAGGCTATTTTGCCAAAAAATGATCAGATAAAATGATTTTCATTTGGTCTTTAATCCCTTGATGAATTCTTAGTTTTGATTTCAAGTTTGTAAAGGATCCATCCAATGAATTTGTAGTGTTAGGAATCTTTAATTCAGGGTAATCCTGGAAGGTAAAAA
>Ga0208904_1000631_pt1 | contig 27693 bp, 28 predicted proteins | sample AntAceMetag02UKB_FD_184774 | JGI IMG/M metagenome (GOLD analysis project Ga0208904, IMG submission 184774) | Saline lake microbial communities from Ace Lake, Antarctica - Antarctic Ace Lake Metagenome 02UKB (SPAdes) (version 2) | ecosystem: Environmental > Aquatic > Non-marine Saline and...
TAAGTCAAGTACAAGCATATGTTAATTGTAGTGCTATAGCATTAGTTTGGAATAACCCATCATATTGGACACCTGATAATTACTATATCTACCGCTCTACAAGCAGTAATTGTGATACTGCTCCAGAAAGTTGCTCTTGGTCATTAATTGCAACACCAGATTCTGGTGATGGTACATCATATGATGACAGTAATGTATCAGAGGGTGTTAACTATTGGTACTATATTTCTATGGATCCAACTCAACTTAATAATTCAACAGCCGGTTGTACAGGAACTCAAGGAACAAGTGGAGATATGTGTGCTTTAGCAGATGCTCCTACATGTCCTGTCACACCAAGAAGTGTAACATCAACCCACCGTTGCGGTGCCATAATTGTTGGCTGGGACAAGACTACTGATGCAGAAACATATAAACTTCAGAGGGCTGTTGGTGAACCTAGTGGAGAAGGAGATTATACAGACATAACTACTATTGATGGGGGTGACATTGATGACTATTGTACTACAACAGGTAGTCAATGTGCAGGAGAATGTTGCTATACAGATGAGGATATTATTACTATCAATTCTGTTTCAGCTCCAGATAACAAAACATACTATTATCGCTTAGGAGTAGAAGATGATGAAGGAGAATGGGAATGGTCCAGTTATGTTGATGATTATTCATATTGTTATAGAGCTCCGAGGTGGCAAGAGTTCTAATTGAATGGTTATGATTTTTTTATAATAAAAACAATTAAAAACAAATTTTTCACAAATTACAAATGGGAGGAAATGTTATGATAAAATTTTTATATTTAATAATATTATGGGTTGTTTTTTTATTTATTGCCCCGTTCTTTTTTGTAAAGCGTTTAGTAAAGAATAATGATTATGACGAACCAATCAAGAAATATATTGTTTTTTGTTCAATTATTTTATCGCCTGTTATTATGATAATTATTACTCTAAAAATAATTATTTAAATAACCAGTTAACGTTAGTACATAGTTATTAAAATGGCCATAGATTGCATAGTGGCCATTTTTTTCTTGTATTATATTCTCTTGTGTGTTATTTTAAAATCAACTAACAAGTTCTTTTTACTTAAGACAATGATGGAGGAATCAAAATGAAAAAATTAAATCTACTTAGGAAGGTTCCTCTTGCAGGGGAACAAAAAAAACTTTTTTTTATTTCAAACACTGCAAATGAAGATGAAAGAAAATATGTGTTTGGAGGAGAAACAATTGGCTATAAAATTTGGCAGAAGATTTTTTTAGGGAAACAAGAAATCGCTACACTTGGTGCTGTTAATTGTATTGCTGACGACTTCTCTGATCGTCACAAATTAGCAGAATCCAATGCAACTAGTAAAATTATTAGTTTAGTTTCCGAAGCGGTTAAAAGAGGTTTTTCTGTTTTTGTACTTGGTGCTAGTACAAAATACGTAATAAATAAATTGAAAAAAAAGTTTTCTGAGTGTATTTTTTTAGGTGGTAATGAATTGACCGCCACTGCAATTGTTTTACAGGAGAAACATTTTTTAGATGCTGATAAAAATATTTTAATCTTGGGGGGAAGCACCAATCTCGCTACACTTAATGCACAGCTTTTACGAAGTTTCATGTTAGCAAAAAACATTCGACCAAACGCGAGGGGGACAGACGACGTCTTGGCGAAAAAATTTGTTGACACGGGTTTTGTCCCAGTTGGTTTTGATGAGATTAATAACGGATTTAGAACTACCCAAGTTCTGAATTCGATCCATCTACCTTTACTACAAGATTGTGATTTTAAAAGATTAGGTATTGAAATATGTTTAGAGGTCGCTCGGCCAACTGTCTACAGCTCAATCTGTAACCAGACTGGTGTTCGGTGGGCGCAGCTGGGCGTTTTTGAACATCCTGAACTAATATGGGAAAATCCTTTATACGATACAAAGAAAAAAGGCTTGTTCGCTTGTTTCTTGGCTGGGTATATTTTCTCTAAGTATGGAGAAATGGAACCTGTTAAAGCATTAAAGCTGGCGATAGAAGATGGATTTAAGCTACAACACACTACATAAAAATCTATTGTTTAGATTTTAGCTCGAATTTTAAAAATAAGTTCGGGCTTTTTATTTTATCTTTAAAAATGATATAATAAATACATGACCATGCTAGATACATTACCGCTGTTGAGTAGTATCTTTGTTTTTTTCCTAGGGATAATTGTAGTGAGCAAAGATACAAAATCAACAGTTCATAGAGTTTTTTTTCTACACGCTATTGCCATTACAATTTGGTTAATAGGAACTTTTATGATGTTCATTAGTAAAACAGATCAACAGGCAATATTTTGGGATAGATTTATTTACATGGGGGTAGTATTTATACCTGCTTTTATGTATCATTTTAGTGTTGCCTGGACAAAAACCAAAAACCAGAAGACGCTGGTAGTTATTAGTTATATTCTTGGTTTTATATTTTTAGCTTTAAGTCGTACACAATATTTTGTAGATGGAATTTTCAGGTATGGATGGGGTGTTCACTCTCAAGCTAAGTTTTTTCATCATATATTTTTAATTGGTTTTTTCTTCTTTTTGTGGATGGTTTTACGTAATTTTTATAAACATTATATTAGGAACAGAAATGCAGCAAATAAGAATCAATCTAAATATGTCTTTATTGCTTTCTTTTTTCTGATCGCAGTTGGTTCAACTGCATATTTTCCTGCGTATAAAATTGGTATTTATCCTTTTTCTTATGCTTCTGGCGTGTTATTTTCAGCAATATTAGCTTATGCTATTGTGGCTCACCACTTAATGGATATTAAACTCGTTTTACGTCGATCATTCGCATATTTAGCTCCATTAATAACTGTTTTGGCTATATATACAACTATTGAGTACATGGTTAGTATATATTTACCTAGTTGGGTAGATACTGCAAATGTTGTTGTCCTTGTTTTGTCAATTTTAATATTTATTCCTCTAAAGAACTTCTATTACCGTCTTGCTAATAAATATTTCTTTTCTTCATTGTATGATAGTCAAGAAGTATTAAATGATTTATCTGATAAATTACGCTCTAGTTTAGATACAAAAATAATCTGTGATTTAATTTCAAAAACACTTATAGATGCTTTTCATTCAAAAGCAGTTGGTATTTTAATTTTTAATGAAAAAAAGAATCAATATTTTGTAGAATGTAATCATGGTTTTGATACTAAAGAACAAGCAAGGTTTCCTAATGATAAATTATTGCAAGAAAATTTCGCTGAGCAAAACAAGATTCTTATTGTAGATGAGGTTAGAAATGATCCAATATATAAAAAATCAAAAACAACCATTGGTTTATTTGACATATTAGGGGTTGAAATTTTAGCTCCATTAAACATTAAAGATAAAATGGTAGGATTAATTGCTATAGGAGAAAAAGAATCTGGGGATATGTATAATAAAGAGGATTTAAGTGTTTTGAAAGTTGTTGGAGCACAAACAGCTGTGGCTTTGAAAAATTCTTTACTTTATCAGGAATCTCAAGCTTTTGGTGAGAAATTAAAGAAAGAAGTGAAACTTGCTACTCATGATTTAAGGATTGCCAATGAACACTTAAAACAACTTGATAGAGCTAAAACAGAATTCATATCTATTACATCTCATCAATTAAGAACACCATTAACAGGTATTAAAGGATATTTATCAATGTTCTTAGAAGGTGATTTTGGTAAATTAAAAAAAGATCAAGAAAAAATAATGTTAGATGTTTTTAATAACAGTAATAGGTTGGTTAGGTTAGTAAATATATTTTTAAATGTTTCTCGTATAGAATCTGGTAGGTTAAAACTACAAAAGTCTAAATTTGATTTATCTGAATTGGTAGATGAAATATCTAGAGAATTAAAATTAGAAGCAGATAAAAAGAAATTAAAATTAGAAGTTGTTAAAACAAAAGATAAACTAGAAGTCACTGCCGATAGAGATAAGGTTGCAGATGTTGTATTAAATTTAATAGATAATGCAATTAAATACACAGAGAAAGGGACAGTCAAAGCCTCTATAATCCTAGATAAAGAAAAAGCTAGGGTAGAAGTTAAAGATTCTGGTGTTGGTATAAGTCCAGAAGAAGCCAAGGAATTGTTTAATAAATTTGTGCGTGGTAAGAAAATTGCTCAAATTAACACATCAGGTACTGGTTTAGGCCTCTTTATCGCTAAGAAAATTGTTGAATTACATGGTGGTAAGATTTGGGTTGAAAGTAAGGGAGAAGGAAAGGGAAGTACTTTCATGTTTGAGATTCCGGTAAAATAGATATTTTTATGAAAAATTCAAAAAATATTACAATTTTTGAAAAACAAAAGATTCGTCGAGATTGGAACGAAAAAGAAGAAAAATGGTATTTTTCGATTATTGATATTATAGCTATTCTTACAGAACAGTCAGATTATAATCGAGCTAAAACATACTGGACAACTCTTAAAAACCGTTTAAAAAATGAAGGAAGTGAAGTGGTCACAAAATGTGACCAGTTGAAAATGATGGCCCAAGATGGAAAATTAAGAGCAACTGATGTTGCGGATGTAGAAACGCTTTTGCGTTTAATTCAATCTATTCCGTCAAAAAAAGCTGAACCAGTTAAACTTTGGTTAGCTAAGGTTGGTTATGAACGAATGGAAGAGATAAATGATCCCGAAAAAGCACTTAATCGCAGTCGGGATTATTGGCAAAAAATGGGTAGAAGCCAAAAATGGATTCAACAAAGAATGATGGGGCAGGAAATTAGAAATAAATTAACTGATTATTGGAAAGATAATAAAGTCAAAAAACAAGATGAATATGCAATTTTAACAAATATTATTCATAAAGAGTGGAGTGATTTTTCAGTTAGAGAACATAAGAATTTAAAAAGATTAGAAAGAGAAAATTTACGAGATCATATGACTGATGCGGAGTTGGTTTTTACGTCTTTAGCGGAATTATCCACACGTCAAATTGCTGAGACCTTGGAATCAAAAGGGTTGATAGAAAATAAGATTCCAGCTAAAAAAGGTGGTAAGATAGCAAAGGATGCCAGAGTTGCGTTAGAGCAAAAAACAGGTAAAAAAGTTGTAAGTTCAAATAATCTTAAAACCTTATCAAACAAAAAACAAATAAAATAGTTTTTTATGATATAATACATTCATGTTTACACCTAAGATAATTAAGAAAATTAAAAAAGCAAATTTGATAGGTAGAGGTTGTAATAGCTTTGCTACAGCAGATAAATGGGATTTAGTTAGAAAAGCTAAAACTAGAGATAGTAAGTTTGTAATTTGTAATGTTTCTGAATCAGAACCAGGCGTTTTTAAGGATAGATATATTTTAGAACTGTGGCAGGAAAGAGTAGTTGAGGGTATGAAGATAGCAATGAAGACTGTTCATGCTAAAAAGGGTTTTATATATATCAATCCAGAATATTATGAACAATTTTTTGATCATTTAATATCTACCATAAGGTCTTTAGAAGTAGATATTGAGATATATGAAAAACCCCTCCATGACTATATAGGTGGAGAAGAAACAGCTGTAGTTAATTCAATGCAAGGTGATAGGGTAGAGCCTAGATTAAAACCACCTTACCCAACTACAAACGGTTTTTTAAATCAACCAACTTTAGTTAATAACTGTGAAACATTTTATGCAGTGTCTTTGATTAATTCTGACGAGTACAAGAATACTCGTTTTTATTGTCTTTCAGGAGATGATACAGAAGAAAAAATATTAGAATTACCAGTTAATATTACCGTACGACAAGCTTTAAAGGAATTTGAACATAGTCCTAGTGATAAATATTTTTATCAAATAGGAGGTAAGGCCGGAGGGAATGTATTTAATCATAAACAGTTAAATAGAAAATTTAGTGGTTTAGCTTCAATAGTTATTTATCGCACAGAAAGAAGTGAAAAAGATGTTGTTATGGAATGGTTAGACTTTTTTAAAGATGAATCTTGTGGACAGTGTGTTCCTTGTAGAGAAGGGACATATAGGTTAAGGAACATGATGGCTGATTACTTTCACGATAACTCTAGTTTAAATAAAGAATTATTTGAAGATTTAATATATACATTGCAAAATACAAGTTTTTGTCCTTTAGGAAGAATTTCAGCTAATGCAATGTTATCATATTTTAAAAATGTAAAAGGAAAAAATTTAAAAACTGAGTTTGGTGAGAAATGTGATATAAAATAATTTATGAAAAAAATTAAATTTAAAATTAATAACAAAAGATATTTTGCCAAACTAGGTGAAACAGTTTTAGATGTGGCTTTGAGAGAGAAGATAGAGATACCTCATTTATGTAAACATCCAGATTTAGATATAAAAGGAAACTGCAGAGTTTGTTTGGTTGAAGTTAGAGGAATGGGACTAGTTACATCTTGTTCAACTGAGGTTAGGGAAGATATGGAAATCTTTACTGAAAATGAAAATATTATTAGGGCAAGAAGAACTAATTTAGAGTTAATTTTTGCTGAACATGTTGAGAAATGTGGTACATGTATATATCAAGACAACTGTACTATTCTAAGATATGCCAAAGAATATGATTTAAGAATTTCTAGATTTGAAGAAAGAAAAAAACATTATCCAATTTGGCAATTTGGAGATTCAATTCAATTTGATTCTTCTAAATGTATTGATTGTAGGAATTGTGTAGAAGTTTGCGAAAAAAATCAAACCTGTGGTTTCTATGAAGTAGCTCAACGTGGTGTAGAGACAACAGTTAAACCAAAAGGTAAACCTAAAGATGAATTAGAGGAAGGTGATCTAGATCTATTAAACAACGATGATAATAAATTTGATTGTACATATTGTGGCCAGTGTGTTGTGCATTGTCCGGTAGGAGCCATTTCAGGAGTATCCCATTGGCAAGAAGTTGATAAGCTCTTAGCAGATCGTAAAGGCAAAGTATTAGTTTCTCAAATAGCCCCATCTATTAGGGTCTCAATTGGAGAAGAATTTAATCAAGAGCCAGGTAAGATTGTAACAGGGCAATTAGCAGCTTCAATGAAGAAGTTAGGTTTTGACTATGCTTTTGATGTGAATCTAGGTGCAGATATTACTACGTATGAAGAAGCACAAGAGCTTGTGCATTGGTTAAGTTCAGATAAACCTAAACCAATGTTTACTTCTTGTTGTCCAGGTTGGGTTAAATTTGTAGAATTTTTTTATCCAGAGTTTCTTTCTCATTTAACAACAACAAAATCTCCAGTTATGTGTTCTGGGCCGATTATTAAAACATATTTTGCAGATTTTATTAAAAAGGATCCTAGGGATATTATTACTGTTTCAATAATGCCTTGTACTGCAAAAAAACATGAAGCAGGTTTGGTAAGACATGATATAGATTTAGGATTATGTTTAGATAGATTAGATTTAAAAAATATTGAACAAGTTTGTAAGAATAGGGAAGAATTAAAAGGAGTTAAAGTTCCATCTGTTGATTATGTAATAACTACTAGAGAATATGCTTATCTATTACATAAACATAAGATAGATTTACCTAGCTTGAAACCACAAGACCTAGATAAACCTCTTGGTGTATATTCTGGAGCTGCTGCAATATATGGAGCAACTGGTGGAGTAATGGAATCTGCATTACGTAGCGCAGACTATATGTTCCGCGTGTTAGATGAAACTGGATCTTTAAAGTCTGTTGTTAATGGTGAGAACTATAAATTAAAGAAAAATAAATTTTCAAAGATTTCTCAATCAAGAATTGATTTTAAAGAAGCTAGGGGAATGCAAGGAATAAAGGAAGCTACAGTTAAGGTTGCTGGCAGAAAAGTAAAGATAGCCGTTGTTAATGGTCTTGGTAATGCAAGACAAATTTTAGATAATTTACGAGCAGGAAAGGTACAATATGATTATGTAGAAGTTATGGCATGTCCAGGTGGTTGTATAGGTGGTGGAGGACAACCTGTTCCAACAGATTCTAAATTACGTGCCAAACGAGCAGCTGCTTTGTATGAAATTGGTAAAAATCTACCAATCCGTACTGCACATGAGAATCCTAGTGTTTTAGCGATTTACAAAAAATATTTCAAAGGTGATAAAGAATTAATTGAGGATATCTTACATTCTGGGTTTGAGAAATCAGATAAAGAAGGATATTTTGAAGTATAAAAAAATCCGAGAATTAGTTTTCCCGGATTAATCGCAAAATGTTTGCAAAGTTTCATTGATCAAAATTTACATATTTTCGCTTTAGGGCGTATACATGATAGACTAAATTTGCTTGTTTTGTTCTAAAAAATTTTGTAAATTCAGGATTATTTTTGATCTTATTCGCTGTTGTTGTTTCTTTACTACTTAGCATTTCTAGAAGTTCTTTCGTAGAAACAGTCTGGCTTTGAGTAAAGTTTAAGATAGGTTGCGAGAATGCATGAATAAATTCAACTGAATTGTTTTCAAGTTTTATTAAATTTCTTGGATCAATAAACACAAAATTACGACTCGGTATCTGGTCCATGATTCCTCCTAATATGTAGGTTTATGATATGGTTAACTAACTAATTTAAGATTAACATAGAGATATTTTATGTCAATAGCTAAAATATTATGACTAAAACAGCAATTTTAACAAAACCAAATGTTATTTATTTAACTAAATTTACACTTTTATTAGCCATAGCAACTTTTGCACCATTTATTGGATTTCATTCTCAATGGATTACAGGTCCCTTAGTTAATGCAGCTTTAATTTTAAGTGTATATATGATTGGAGCTAGAGGAGCTTTATTGATTGGAATGTTACCATCAACCATTGCTTTGTCTACAGGATTATTACCAGCCATTTTAGCATCCATGATTCCTTTTATTATAATATCCAACAGTATATTAATTTTAGTTATTGATTTGTTTTATAAAAAACAGTTAATTAATAAAGATAATATAAATTATGGAGTAGGATTAATAGCAGGAGCTGGGTTAAAAGCCTTATTTCTATTTTTAACATCTAGTGTAGTAGTATCTTTGTTAATTAATAAAGCATTAGCTCCTAAAATAGCAGCAATGATGTCTTGGCCACAGATGATTACTGCAGTAATAGGTGGAATAATTGTATTTGGAGTTTTAAAGATTTTGAAAAAGTAAAAAGCCCGCAAATATTTAACGGGCATGGAATGAATTTGTTAAGCAGTTAGAAATTTTAAAATATTTTTTACTTCTACACCCCCTTTAATTAGTTTATTGAGCTTCAATGCTTTAGTAGGGAGTACTTTAATTGATTCTGGGAGTTGTATTTTAAAAAATAGTTTTCTTAACTTTCGAGACCAAATTATTGAATAAAATATGGCTGTTGCCAATACTTTATTTGATCCCAAAATTTTTACAAAAAATACATGTTTTTTATCAGTTATCATATAAAGAAAATCATGTCTTTTAGGGTGATAATAAACTTCTAGATTTGGATGATTCTCACTAACAACTTTTGCAACAGCTAAAGGAAAATTGTTATGAATAATTATTTTAATCTTAACCCCAGAATTTAATTTTTCACCTAGTAATTTTAGAAATGCAGGATTACCCAAAGGAACAACCTTTTCTATATTATTTTTCATTTTTTTAACTCCTTAAATTTATTCATTTGTTAATATACTAATTAGTTATATAATTATAAATAATAATTAAAGATTTTACAAATATGATGAACAAAAATTTAAAACTAGAACTTTTAGAAAAAATGACTACTCTCATAGCAGCAGGTTTAGGTTTAGTTGCTGCTTTAGCTTGGAATGATGCTATTAAAGGTTTATTTAGTATCATTTTTGGTAAATCTTCTAATATAGCAGTTATGTTTCTCTATGCCATAGTCATTACTGTAGTAGTTGTTGTAGCAACTATTAAACTTAGTAGGGCTACAAATAAGTTGAAGGAAGAATTGGGGATTAAAGAAGAAGTAGAAGATAAAGGAAAAAAGAAATGAAAATTAAATCAATAAAATCAGTTAAAAGTTTTAAAAAGAAAATCGTACTAGTACGAGCAGATTTTGATGTGCCTTTAAAAGGTAATAGAATTGTAGACGATACGCGTTTAAAAACTTTAATTCCAACTGTTGAATATTTGTTAGTTAAAAAAGCTAAACAAATTGTTTTAGTAGGCCATCTTGGTAGACCTAATGGTAAAGTAGATAAGAAATTAAGTTTAGCTCCTGTTGTTAAATATTTAAAAAAAGAATTTAAAGATATTGACTTTATTAAATCTCCAGATGAAAAATCAGATTCTAAAATTGTTGTTTTGGAAAATATTAGATTTTTTAAAGGAGAAGAACAAAATGATAAAAAATTTGCTAAACAATTGTCTAAATTAGCAGATATTTATGTGAATGAGTGTTTTTCAAGTTCACATCGTAATGATGTTTCGGTTAGTGCAATTCAAAACTTTTTACCAAGTTATGCTGGGTTACATTTAGAAAAAGAAATTTCTAGTTTATCTTTGGTTAAAGATAAGGCCAAAAAACCTTTGGTTGTAATTATTGGTGGGGCCAAGATTGAAACTAAATTACCAGTTATTAATTCTTTCTTAGATAAAGCAGAATATATTTTAGTTGGTGGGGCGGTGGCTAATAACTTTATGATGGCTAGGGGTGAGAATGTGGGTAAGTCTTTAATAGATAAAAAATATTTACCAGATGCTAAGAAGATATTAAAGAAGTTTAAACATAAAGTAATTTTACCCGTAGATTATATATCTGAAAAGGATAAAATATTAGATATTGGACCTAGAACAATCATGTTGTTTAATGGTATAATCAAATCAGCTAAAACCATCATATGGAATGGACCAATGGGTAATTTTGAAAAGAAAAAGTTTGCTAATGGTACTTTTAAGGTTGTTGAAGGTATATTAAACAACAACAAAGCAAATATTGTAATTGGTGGTGGAGAAACAGGAGAAGTTCTTAAAGATCAGAAAATTAAAAAGAATGTATTTGTTTCTGTTGGTGGTGGAGCAATGTTAGAATTTTTAGCAGGCAAGAAACTTCCTGGGTTAAAAAAGATAATTAAATAATATATATGTCAAAAAATATATTTAAAGTATCTAGGATAAACGCTAGAGAGATTTTAGATTCTCGTGGTAACCCAACTGTTGAAGCAGAGGTAATTTTGGATTGTGGAATTTCTGCTAAAGCTGCTGTGCCAAGCGGCGCATCAACTGGAGAGCATGAAGCAGTTGAATTAAGAGATGGAGATAAAAAAAGATATGCTGGTAAGGGCGTATTAAAGGTTTGTGAAAGTATTAAAACGAAGATTAATAAAGCTTTGAAAGGAATGGATATATTGGGACAGCAAGAGATTGATCAAAAAATGATTGAGTTGGATGGGAGTAATAACAAGGCAGTTTTAGGAGCTAATGCAATACTTGCAGTATCTTTAGCTTGTTGTAGAGCTGGAGCTATGGTATCTGATTTGGAATTGTATGAATATATTGCGAAGGTATACAAGTTAAAACCTAAGAATATTCCTGTACCAATGTTTAATATATTTAATGGTGGTAAACATGCAGATACAAATTTAGATGTTCAGGAATTTATGATAGTTCCTGTTGGTATAAAACATTTTAAAGAACAGGTTAGAGCTGGTTCAGAAATTTTTCATACTTTAGCTAATGTATTACACAGTAAAGGATTAGATACAGATGTTGGAAATGAAGGTGGTTATGCACCAAATATTTCTTCAAGTATTCAAGCCATTGATTTAATTATGGAATCAATTGATAAAGCAGGATATGTTTCAGGTAAACAGATTGGATTAGCTACAGACATTGGAGCATCTGAGATTTATGATGAGCACAAAAGACTTTATGCGTTTGAACTTGATGATCATGATTTTATATCTGATCAATTAATTTCACTTTATCGTGATTGGGCTAATAAATATCCATTCTTTTCTATTGAAGATGGATTAGCTCAAGATGATTGGGAGGGCTGGGAAGATTTGACTAAAGAGTTTGTTAGATTTAAATCTTTAGCAAATAAGGAAAAGATGCTTTTGGTTGGGGATGATTTAACAGTTACTAATCCAGAGAGATTAAAAGCAGCTATTGAGCGTAAAGCTTGTAATGCAGTCATTTTAAAGCCAAATCAAATAGGTACATTGTCAGAGTCAATTGAGTTTGCTAAGATAGCTAAAAAGGCAGGGATGAAGATAATTACGTCTCATCGTTCAGGTGAAACATGTGATGATTTTATTGCAGATTTAGCCGTAGCTATTGATTCAGATTTTGTTAAATTTGGTTCTTTATCTAGAGGGGAAAGAATAGGGAAATATAATAGGTTGATGGAAATAGAGCAAAATATTTAAATATTTATGAAAACTCCTTTTGTCCTTGTCATTATAGATGGCTGGGGTATTAATAAAGAATATAATGGAAACGCTATTACGCAGGCAAAAACGCCTGTGTATGATTCGTTATGGAAAGATTATCCTCATACAGAACTATGTGCTCATGGAAAATGTGTAGGATTACCTCCTACTCAGGATGGAAATTCTGAATCCGGGCATATGAATTTAGGAGCAGGTAGATCTATTAATCAAGATACTGTAATAGTTTCCAGAGCTATTAATAGTGGTATTTTTTTTAAAAATCCTGCTTTTAAACAAACCATAGATCATGTTAAACAACACGACAGTAGTATTCATCTAGTTGGGCTATTATCAGGTTGGCAATCAGCTCATTCAGATCCTGATCATGTTCTAGCTCTTTTGACTTTCTATAGACAACAAAAGATTAAGAATGTGTATCTTCATCTGTTTACAGACGGAAGAGACTCTTTTAAATATGGTGCAAAAGACTTTTTGGAAAAATTAAAAAAAGAAATGCAGAATGGAGAAAAGATAGCAACAGTTTCTGGTAGATATTATGCAATGGATAGAAAGAAAAAATGGGAAAGAACAGAGAAAACATATGATGCTTTGACTTCAGGTAAAGCAGAGCATTATGCAAGCAGTGCCAGCGATGCTATACAACAAGCGTATGATAGAGGAGAAACAGATGAATTCATTATGCCTACAGTAATTGTTGAAGATGCAAAGTGTAATGATAAAGGAATTTGTACAGGAGGAACTCCTGTTGCAAAGATTAAAAGTAATGATGCTGTGGTATTCTTTAATTTACGATCTGATAGAACAAGAGAATTGACAAAAGCTTTTGTACAGAAGGAATTTAATAAAAAGAATCCAGGATCGTTTGGAAGAAAGAAAACACCAAAGAATTTAGTTTTTGTTGCCATGACTGATTTTGGACCTGATTTGGGCAGTGTTTTGTCAGCTTTTCCTTCCCCAGACTTAAAAAGAACTTTACCAATGGAATTATCTGATTTAAAACAGTTATATATCTCAGAAAATGAAAAATATGCTCATGTAACATACTTTTTTAATGGTGGTTATGCAGATCCTGTTGGTAATGAAGATAGAATCATGATAGCTTCTCCAGATGTATCAGGCTATGATCAAAAACCAGAGATGTCTACTCCTGAAGTCACGAATGTGGTTTTAGAGAATTTAAAGAAAAATAAATATGATTTTATAACTATTAATTTCCCAAATCCAGATATGGTAGGGCACACAGGTAACTTAGCTGCTGGAATAAAGGCGTGTGAGTCAGTTGATAAAAGTTTAAAGAAATTATGGATTGAAATAAAAAACAAAAAAGGAGTTATGGTTATTACAGCGGATCATGGAAATGCTGAAGAAATGATTAATGAAGAAACAGGTGAAGTTGATACACAACATTCAAACTATAAAGTACCATTAATTTTAATTGATGAACGCGAAGGTTCTAAAAATAAAAAATATGTCTTAAAGAAAGATAAATCTTTAGGTAATGTCGCACCAACAATTTTAAATTTAATGAATAAAAAAATACCAAAAGAGATGGATGAAAGTTTAATAATCAGAAAATAATTTATGACAAGACAGAATAAGGAAAAACCAAAAACTATTAGTAACAAACCGGTTGTATTAACTATTCTTGATGGTTGGGGAATTGCTCACGATTCTGTTGGTAATGCAATAACTCAAGCTAAGACTCCTAATTTTGATAAATATTGTAAAGAATATTTTTGTGCTGCTTTGCAATCATCTGGTGAAGCGGTTGGTTTACCTTTTGGTGAAATGGGAAATTCAGAAGTTGGTCATTTAAATATTGGAGCAGGTAAAATTGTTTATCAAAATCTTCCTAGGATTAATAAGGCAATTACTGATCAAAGTTTTTTTAATAACCCAATTTTTGTTAAAGCTTGTAAAAGTGCTTTAAAGAATGGCAGTAGTTTACATTTAATGGGTCTTTTGTCTAAAGGTGGGGTGCATGCTTCAGTTGATCATATCTATGCTTTATTAGAACTGGCTAAGCAACAAAAAGTTAAGAAGGTATATATCCATGCATTTTTAGATGGTCGTGATATGGATTACAACTCAGGACTTGGATTACTTAAAGAATTACAACAAAAAATAGATGAAATAGGAATAGGTGAAATTGCAACAGTAATCGGTCGTTTTTTAGCAATGGATCGTGATAATCGTTGGGAGAGAATTGAAAAAGCATATTTAGCCATAACAGAAGGAAAAGGCAGGACAAGTAATGATATATTAAAAACAGTTCAAGAATCATATGATAAAAAAGAATATGACGAAGAGATGTCACCAATTATTGTAAAAGACAGTAAAGGACAGGTAAAAGATAATGATTCTGTTATATTTCTAAACTTCCGTCCAGATAGAGCTAGACAATTAACAAAAGCTTTTGTTTTACCTGGATTTGAAAAATTTGAACGAAAAGAATATTTGCAAAATTTACATTTTGCAACAATGGTTCAATATGACAAGTTATTACCTATCGAAGTAGCTTTTCCACCAGAGTTTGTTGAAGATCCTTTAGGTAAAGTAGTTGCTGATAATGATTTAAAACAATTACATATTGCAGAAACAGAAAAATATGCCCATGTTACGTATTTTATCAATGGTGGTGCAGAAACTAAATTTAATAACGAGGATGATATTTTAATTAATTCCCCAAAAGTTGAGAACTATGCTCAAAAACCAGAAATGTCAGCTATTGAAATTAAAAACACGGTTTTGAAGAAAATTAATGAAGATATATATGATTTGATAATAATTAACTTTGCTAATTCAGATATGGTAGGGCATACAGGGGATATGAAAGCTGCTATTAAAGCAGTAGAAACAGTTGATAAATGTTTAGGTGAAATATCAACTGCTGTTTTAGAAAAAAATGGAGTAATGGTGGTTACATCAGATCATGGTAATGCAGAGGAATTAATTAATCCAAATTCAGGTGAAATCATTAAAGAACACTCTACTAATCCAGTTCCTATCCTTGTATTAGGTAAAAACTTTCAGAATATAGATTCTGGTGAAGGAAATGTAGATTTAAGTGTTTTAACTCCATCTGGTGTGTTAGCAGATATAGCACCAACAGTTTTAAAAATTATGAGTCTTGAAAAACCAGATGAAATGACAGGGCAGAGTTTGGTTTAAAAATATATGGCTAAACACATAGAAGATTTATTTGGAGTATTTTTTAATATTCCAAAACAAATTTCAGATAAAGTAGCTAAAATACAAAAGGAGTTTGGTATTAGCTATTCTGGTAATTACATGCTTACTCCACATGTAACTTTTTATGCAACTAAATTTACAAAAAACGCAGTAGAGAAATTTGAAAAAGAATTTAAAGATCTTAAATTAAAACCCTTTAAAGTTAAGATGGGTAAAGTTAAGAGCGAGGTTCCTTTAAGAAAAGGCAACACTTTTTTATATATTAGTATATTAAAGAATAAACCTTTAATGGATGTGCATAAAAGTGTTTTAGAGGTTGCGAACAGATTAAGAGGGGGCTTAATCCGTGCTAAAGATTTAATTAGAATAAAACAAAATATTTATTCTTCAGAAGAAGTTGAATATATTAAAAAGTATGGCTTCATGCGCGTGTTAAAGTTTTTTAGACCACACATTACACTTGGTGAACTTTCTAAAAAAGATGCCAAAGAAAGAGATCTGAAAAATAAACTAACAAAAAGGTTAAAAAGTTTGGAAGGCAGAGGGTTTATGATTGATTCTATAAAAGTTGATTTTCAACCATATGATTATCATAAAAAAATGTTTGTTGGCAAAGCCATATTTAAAGAAATAAAATTAAAATAAAAAAATGAACTTTCTTCATCTAGATAATCAAATATTTGATATGATCCATTCTTTGTCTGGTAAATCAGATATATTAGATTGGTTTGGTATTTTCTGTGCGAAGTATTTGGTCTTTGTGATGGCTATAGTTTTTGTTATTTGGTGGTTAGAATTGAAAAGAACAAAAACTAGTGACAATTGGCCTGGTTTAGGTAAAAGAAAATGGTTAGATTTATTTTCTGTTGTTTTATCTGTTGTTCTTGGGATAGTCTCAAACTATATCATAAGCTTTATCCATTTTAGAGTTCGCCCATTCATATTACATGATATAGCTGTGTTGATTGGATTTCCTTTATCTGTAAAATCTTTTCCTTCAGACCACGCTGCTTTAGCATTTGGTTTTGCTTTAGCTGTTTGGTTCTATAATAAAAAACTTGGTTGGATATTCTTGATATCAGCATGTTTTGTTGGTTTGGGTAGAATATTTGTTGGTGTTCACTATCCAGTAGACATTGTTGTTGGGGCCGTTGTTGGTTTAGTTGCAGCTTTAATTGTTAGATGGGTATTTTTAAAGACTTTTTTAAAGAAAACTTAATAATTATGTTTAATCCAAAAACAAAAAGAATAGAAAAAATACACAACGAATTAAAATGGCCAATTGAAGAGCTGAAAAATATTTTTATTGGTCAAACAAATATTTATATTGATTATGCAAATGTTCGACCATGGTGACATAGGCTTGGCTGGAGTATTGATTTAAAAAGATTAAAACAATTTTTAGATTCTTTTGATAATATCCAATCAGTAAAATTTTATGATGGAATTTTAAAAGGTGACGAAAGTTCAGAAAAAACAGGAAAAGAAAAAACAAAAATATTTAAAACCGATTTTAAAACTAAGCCAGTAAAAATAATGAGACATTCTATAAATTTTTCTAGTATTCGTTCTGACGAGACAAGTTTACTAGAGCAATTTATTAGAAGATGTTTATTATTAAATTATGAGATTAAAACAATAGAATATTTAAATGAAAAGTTTTCAGAAATGAACCAGAAAGGAATTTATTATATTGAAGACAGAAAATGTAATTTTGATGTTGAAATTGGTAGAGATATGTTTTTAGATTATGAAAGAAATGTTGTTGATACTTTTATTTTATGGAGCGGTGATAGTGATTTTTATGATCCAATAAAACAATTACTTGAGGATAATAAAAAAGTTATTTTATTTGCTACTTCTGGAAGGGTCGCCAAAGAATTAAATAAATTAAAAGAAGATGGATTATTTATTTTTGATATTCAGAAAATTAGAAATTTTATTTGTTATAAAAAACAAATTGATTTTAATTTGTAATAACGCAAAAGGGACTCCTTGCGGAGCCCCTAAGCTATAAAGTTATTGAAGGTCTTATGACCTAACAAATATAATATAGCATATATACAATAAATGTGTCAATAGTTATCCACAATATTTGAATAGTTATTAAGTTGGCTATATTTTAGGGTGTTAGTTCAAAAAACACCCTAAAATATAGTTTAATTTAATCGGGTCCTGAGAAATCAGGATTTTTTGTTTTTTTGTGGATAACTAGATGTTGTTTTTTGGTTTAATGTGGTATATAATAAAGGGGAAGTGGTATGAAGTGGATAAAAGTGGATAACTTTCAGGATTGGTATAGATTAGCCAAGTGTTTTGTGTAAAAACTAAAGAGATAGCAATGTTTATAGGTGAATATTCACATTCGTTGGATGATAAGAACAGGTTGGCGCTACCAGCTAAGTTTCGTGCAAGTTTAAAAAGCGGAGCTGTAGTAACTAGAGGATTAGATAATTGTTTATTTATATTCACCCAAACTGATTGGCAAAAGATGGTTGATAAGATAACAGAACTACCAATTGGTAAATCAGATGCTCGTGGCTTTTCCCGTATTATGTTAGCCGGAGCTATGGATGTTAAATTAGATTCTTTAGGAAGAATATTATTACCAGATTATTTAAAAAAATATGCTGGATTAAACAAAAAGGTTGTTGTGGCTGGATTGTATTCTAGATTAGAGATTTGGGATGAGAATAAATGGGGTGTGTATAAGAATAAGATTGAAAAGGAAGCAGGCAAGATTGCTGAAACCATGGGGGAGTTAGGAGTATAGTATGACAACTGTCCACAAACCAGTATTAATTAAAGAAGTTCTTCAGTATTTAGATCCTCAATCTAATCAGAATTTTATTGATTGTACTTTTGGTGGAGGAGGACATTCATCAGCTATTTTAGAAAAAATATCACCGAATGGACAATTACTTGCGATTGATGCCAATGAACAAATTAAAGGATTAGATAATTCAAATTTTAAATTAATAACAGATAATTTTGTAAATTTAAAACAAATAGTGAAAGCACACTTTAACAACGATGTCAGCGGAATTTTGTTGGATCTAGGTTTATCCTCAGACCAATTAGAGAAATCAAATAAAGGCTTTAGTTTTCAGGGAGATGAGCCTTTAGATATGCGGTTTAATAAAGATCAGGAATGGACGGCTGCTGATATCCTTAATTATTATTCTCTAGAAGATATATATGATGTACTTAAAGATTATGGGGACTATCCCCGTGCTCGTCACTTATCTGAAAGAATTCTTAAGCAACGTAAGTTAAAAAAGTTTAAGAATACATCAGAATTAGTTGATTTAGTTTTAGAGGTTAGTCCTCGAAGATGGAAAGACAAAACACATCCTGCTACAAAAGTTTTTCAAGCTTTACGTATAGCAGTTAATAGAGAACTAGGTAATTTAGAAGATGTTTTACCACAAGCTATAGATATATTAGTATCAGGTGGTAGATTAGCTGTAATATCGTTCCATTCATTAGAAGATAGAATTGTTAAAAGATATTTTAGGGACAATGGCAGAGGTGAAGATAAGATTTTAAATATCTTAACAAAAAAACCAATTATCCCAACTGAAGCAGAGATTAAAGAGAATCCACGTAGTAGAAGTGCAAAGTTAAGGGTTATACAAAAGATCTGAGGCATTTCATAGAATATATTATGTATTTTATGAAATTCCCCACATTTTGGGGAGAATAGGAAAGCGCAAAATGGGAAAACAAAAATGTCAAAATATCTCTCATTTTGTAAAAAACAAAACGCAACAACACACAAAACAGCAAAGAAAAAGGTTTGTATTAATTGGAATACATATAACCGAGTTTTCTTTCTTGCAATTACAATCTGTCTAATTGGTGGATATGTATTCTTAACTAATTTTGGTATTACTAAAGGTTTTGAAATTGCAGATCTAGAAGATCAAGTTAATGTTTTACAAGAACAAAACAGAAATCTTGCAAACGAGGTTCAAACAATGAAATCTCTGGGTATGGTAGAAGAAAGAGCTCAAGAGATGGATCTAGTTTCTGTAGGTAAGGTAGAATATCTAAGTGTTGGTAGTGGTGTTGCATTAGCCAAGTAAGCGACTTGATTGATTTCTAATTTGAGGTATCATATATATAATATGCATGCAGGAATTAGAGAAAAATCACAAATAAAAACAGCACGTATAAATGTAATCGGTGTGCTGTTTTTGTTTTTGGCTGCAATTGTAATTTTTAGACTTTTCATATTACAAGTTGTTAAACATTCTCTTTTTGAAAGACTTGCTACAGGGCAGCACGGCATACTGGAAGAACTAACTCCTGCTAGAGGAATTATCTATTCCCAAGATAAAGATGGTAATCTTTTTGCTGTAGCAGAGAATAAAGAAAAATATCTATTGTATGCAGTACCAAGCATGATTGAAAGCGCATCAACTACTTTAGAAAGAATATCAGAACAGATTGAATTAAGTGATGAGGAAAAAGAAAAGATGCTTAAGCAGTTAAATAAAAGTAGAGATCCATATGAACCTCTTAGACATGAACTTCACGAAGAAGAGAAAAATAAAATAGAGTCTTTAGAAATTCAAGGAATAGGTTTTCAGCCAGAAAGAGAAAGATTTTATCCTGAAGGTTCTACTTTTTCTCAATTAACAGGCTTTATTGGTTTTAAAGGAGATGAAAGGGTTGGTCAATACGGTTTAGAAGAATATTTTGAAGAAGAATTAAAAGGTGAAGCAGGAGTTTTAAAATCTGAAAAAGACCCAGCTGGTCGTTTGATTGGTGTTGGTAATTTTGATATTGAATCTGCTAAAGATGGAGCTAATATATATCTAACAATAGATAGGTTGGTTCAATTTAAAGTATGTGAGATTTTAAAAAGATCAGTTCAGAAATATGGAGCTAATGGTGGGACCATTATTGTTGAACGTTCTAAAACAGGAGAAGTTTTAGCTATGTGTTCTCAACCAGGTTTTGATCCAAATGATTATTCTCAAGTAGAATCAATCAAAGTATATTCTAATCCAGCTTTATCAGAAGTATATGAACCTGGTTCAATTTTTAAGGCCATTACAATGGCTGCTGCCTTAGATACAAATAGTCTTAAACCAGATAGTACATATTTTGATGAAGGTGTATTAGCTTTTGGAAACGATACAATTACGAATGCAGAGAACAAGAAGTATGGGGAAGTTACAATGACTCAAATCCTTGAGGAATCTATTAACACAGGAGCAGTTTTTGCTGGACAAGAAGTTGGTAGGGTAGATATGAAGAGGTATATAGAGAACTTTGGTTTTGGTGACAAAACATATATTGGTTTGCCAGGAGAAGTTTTTGGAGATGTTAGCTCATTAAAGAAGAAAAGTGACATATATTTAGCTACAGCTTCTTTTGGGCAAGGTATATCTGTTACACCATTACAGATGATATCTGCTTTTTCAGCTATTGCTAATGGCGGTATGTTGTACAAACCATATGTAGTAGAAAAGGTTGTTAATGGTGATATAGAGGAAATTACATATTCTCAAGAAGTCCGTCGGGTTATTAGCTCTCAAACATCTAATACATTAAAAGCAATGCTTGTAGCTGTTGTTAAGAATGCTCATGGAGCAATGGCACAAGTTGATGGATATAACGTGGGAGGAAAGACTGGTACAGCACAAATAGCAGGTTCAAGAGGTGGATATATTAATGCATATAACCATTCGTTTGTTGGTTTTGCTCCTATAACTAATACAGAATTTACTGTTTTTGTATTGTTAAAACGTCCTACACGTGGTAGATTTTCTGCAACTACTGCAGCTCCTACATTTGCCGAAGTAATGAGTTTTTTGTTAAACTATTATGAGATACCTACTGAGTATTAAAATATCTATATGAAAAATTCAGAAACAAATTTTGAAAATCAAATTCCATTTAAAAAAGATTTTGTTGAAAGTGAAGATTTGGTTGAATATAAAGGTAAACTTTTTGAGTTTGAAAATGACCCTGAAAAAATAGTTAGGATTGCTTGTTATAGAAAAGATGAGGGTGGGATGAACTGTATTGATACAGCTGTATTAGGTAATAAGTTATATAGAGAATTGGAAAATTCATATAGTATCTCTGCTCCGGTAGAATATTTGGTTGGGAAGAGCGATAAAGATAAAAAAGTGATATATGGAGTCACAGATAAAGTTAATGGAAAGAATTTAGAAGAAGTTGAGGTAACCACTGAAATTATAGAACAAGTAAAAGATCTATACAACAAGATTGCTCAATATTATCTAGATAAATTAATAAACAACGAACCCTACCTTGTAGACATAAACGCTGCTCCACAATATGTTTACGGTAAAAGAAAAGATGATACAAAAGAAAGTATATATCTTATTGATACCGATTTATATATTCATTATAAAACTATTGCTTTATATAATACTGTTTTATGGACTGTCAAACATTTTTTAATGGTTGAAAATAGGTTTAATGAAAAGTTTGATAAGACTAGGGGTATTATTGAAGAAATACTAGATAAACCTTTAAGCGATGGGATAGAAAAAAAAGAAAAAAGGAAAATAAGTAAAATTATTAAAAAGACAAAAGAGTATCTTAAAGGTATATTTCCAAAAAAAGACAAAAATTATCACCCGATTTTTTCAAACTTTGATTTATGAAACTATTCAAAAAAATATTAATTAATAACACAATTGTTGGTTATTACAAAAAAGGAAATTTAAATGAAAATATTCCTGTTTTTTTGCATGGGTGGCAATCGTCCTCTTTAAGTTTTAAAACCATTTTAGACTCCTTAGAAAATTATATCGCAATTGATTTACCTGGTTTTGGTAAAAGTGAAAAACCAGATTTAAATTGGGGACTAGATGATTACTCGAACTTTTTATATAATTTTTTAAAAAAGATCGAAATTAAAAATCCAATTTTAGTGGGGCACTCTTTTGGTGGAAGTATTGCGTTAAAATTTTGTTTAAAGGGTCATGGTGTTAAAAAAATATTTTTAATAGATAGTGCTGGTATTAGAAAAAAAGGTATGAAGGTTTTTATGTTAAAAGTTGTAAGTAAGATATTAAAGGCACCTTTTTATTTACCTGGGTTAAAATCAGTTAAGAATAGGGTAAGGGAAAAGTTTTATAAAAAGATTAACGCAACAGATTATATCGATTCAGGACCAATGAAAGAGTTTTATAAAAAGATAATTAAAGAAGACTTAACTCCAGAGTTAGACAAAGTTAAAAGTAAGACAATTATTATATGGGGTGAGCAAGACAAAGAAACATCTTTGAGAGATGCTAATTTGTTTAATAAATTAATTAATGACTCTGAATTGTTTATCATTAAGGATGCTGGGCATTTTCCTTTTTTAGATCAACCAGAAGAATTTAATAAAATCTTTACTTCAAAATTATATGCTAATTAAAAATTTACTATATATCTTTCAGAGTGAATATTATATTGTTAGAAGATTTTTAAAATATGTCTATACCCATTTTAATTGGTGGAATTTAGAAAAGAGAGAAAAACTAGATTGGACGTTAAAATCGAAATTAATTTTTATAACTTCATGGATTCTCGTGCTAGTTATTTTCATTTTATCTGTTTATAAATTTGGATGGTTTGGTTTATTATCATTAATATTTTTAATTATATTTTTGCCTTTAATAATTTTAATTAGTTTTTATTTATTTTTTCTTCCAGATTTAATTTTGAAGAAAAGAATAATGAAATTGGCTAATAAAAAATTAAACAACATAAAAATTGTTAAAATCGGCATTACAGGTAGTTATGGCAAAACAAGTACAAAAGAAATTCTTTATACAATACTCTCCAGTAAATTTAAAGTTTTGAAAACACCAGACAATGTTAACACAGACATTGGTGTTGCTCAGTTTGTGTTAAATAATTTAAAAGATGAAGATATTTTAATTGTAGAAATGGGTGCTTTCAAAAAGGGTGAGATTAAAAAAATATGCAAAATTGTTGAACCTGATTATTCAATATTAACAGGCATTAACGAAAGTCATCTGGATAGGTTTGGTTCTTTAGAGAATATTATAAAAACAAAATTTGAATTACCTGAGATGACAAAAAAGATATCAGTGTTGAACATGGATGATAATAATATTAGAGATAATTATAAACAGTTTAATATTAAAGAATCTATTTTAAAAAGTTTAAAAGATGTTGAACAGATAAACTTAAAGGATGATTTTCAAGGTCTTTCTTTTAAATATAAAGATGTAGAGTTTGAAACAAAGCTTTTAGCACAACATAACATATCTTTGATTTTGCTGTGTATTGAATTATCTATACATTTAGGTGTAGACTTAGAAACAATTAAGAGTTTTGTTTATAAGCTAGAACATATCCCCCACAGATTACAACCCATTTATAACTCTATTAGTGGAGTTTGGGTTATTGATGATAGTTATAACGCAAATAAAGCTAGTGTTAGAAGTGGGATAGAGGTACTTAATCGAGCAAAGGGAAGAAAAATAGTTTTAACACCAGGACCAATAGTTGAGTTAGGAGATAAGGCAAAAGAAATTCATTTAAAAATAGGTGAACTTTATGCTGATAATGTAGATCTTGTTTTGCTTATAAAAAGTAAAGAAACTTCTTTTGTAGAAGAAGGTTTAAAAAAGAAACAATTTACTAATTATAAGTTTTATAAAACAACAGAAGAAGCACACAATGATTTGAAAAATATTTTATCAAAAGGTGATACAATTCTTTTTCAAAATGATTGGACTGACGTATACTTTTAATTTATTATTTACAATAAACATATGAAAAAAATAGCAGTTTTTTTTGGTGGTCGTTCACCAGAACACGATGTTTCCATAATAACAGGACAGTTAGTTATATCTGGCTTAAAAAAGTTAGGACATCAAGTAATTCCAGTATATATTACCAAGGAAGGAGTTTGGTATTCTGGTGAATCTTTTAGTTCTTTATCTTTTTTTAAGAAAAAAGATAAAGAAGACGAATTCAAAAAAGAACAAAGAGTTGTTTTGGATTTTGATGTTCTATCAAAAAAACTAGTTTTAATTACTAAAAGTGGTTGGGGAAAGAAAAAAGAAGATATAGATATAGCGTTTCCTGCATTTCATGGTCTAAACGGCGAAGATGGCACTATACAAGGACTCTTTGAGCTAGCAAATATTCCATATGTTGGATGTGGTGTAGCAGCATCTGCTGTGGCTATGGATAAAATATTAACTAAGTTATTTTTTAAAAGTATTGATGTACCTACTGTTGATTTTATTTCTTTTTCTAATCATGAATGGTTAAAGAACAAAACAGATATTTTGGAAAACACAGAAAAACAATTAAAATGGCCATTAATTATTAAGCCAGCAAAACTTGGATCATCAATTGGTATTTCAAGAGCAGAAAATCAAAAAGAATTAATTTCTGCCATAGAAGTTGCTTTACATTATGATAATAGTGTATTGATAGAAAATTTTATTGAAAATTTAAGAGACATAACTTGTGCAGTTTTAGGACGTAAAGGAAATCTTAAAACTTCTTTATTGCAAGAATCTTTATTCAAAGATAAACTTTTTAGTTATGAAGATAAATATATTAATGATGGTGGGGCACAAACAGGAAAAGCAGAGGATAGCCTTGTAATACCAGCAGATATTAATAAAGAATTAACAGACAAAATCCAAGAACTAAGTAGACATATATATACAAAGCTTAATTGTGAAGGAATTGCTAGAGTAGATTTTTTGTATAACAAGAAAGAAGAAAAAGTATATTCGATAGAAATAAATACAATGCCAGGTACTTTATATCATCATCTTTGGGAAAAAAGTGGTTTAAAATTGAGTGAGCTATTATCTAACTTATTAATTTCAGCAGAAGATAGACAAAAAGAAAAAGATTCTTTATCACATGTTTTTGATTCGGAAATTTTAAATCAAATTACTTCTACTAAATTAAAATAAACTATGACTAATAGATTTATTAAATATTGGTTAGCCCGTTTAGCCAGGAAGATAATTAAAAAATATCAACCAAAGATTATTGGTATAACTGGGTCAGTTGGAAAAACTTCTACTAAAGAAGCTGTTTTTAGTGCTTTGAAAGATGATTTTAATGTTCGTCAAAACATTAAAAATTACAACACGGAAGTAGGGGTGCCATTAACAGTTTTTGGTATAGAAACAGGGAATAGGAATATATTAAGTTGGTTTAAGGTTTGGTTAAAAGCACAAAGCCTACTTTTGGGGTATGACGAATGTTATCCAGATGTTTTAGTTTTAGAAATGGCTGCTGATCATCCAGGAGATATACAGCATTTAGTTAAGATTGCTCCATGTGGTGTAGCTGTGGTTACAGCTGTAAGTGAAAGTCATTTAGAGTTTTTTCAAAATTTAGATGCAGTTAAAAAAGAAAAAGAAGTATTAGTTTCTCACTTAGCAGACAGTTCAACGGCAATTTTAAATATTGATGATGAACTTGTTGCTTCTATGCAAGAAAAAACTAATGCAAAAGTTTTAACATATGGTTTTACTGAAGGGGCAGATTTAAGAGCTTTTGATTTTAGTTATGTACATGGAGATGATAATTCTTTTTCGCATTTAAGTTTTAAATTATCATATGGAGAAAAAATAATATTAATTGAATTAAAAAATGCTTTATCTAAAACTCATGTATATTCTTTTCTTGCTGCTGTTGCTGTTGGGTTAGTATATGAATTGGAATTAGGGCAGTTAGTGAGTGTTATGAAAAACATTAGACCTCCTAAAGGTAGAATGAATTTTTTAGATGGTATTAAACATACAAAGCTAATTGATGATACATATAATTCGTCTCCACGTGCTGCTAAAGCAGCATTGGAAGTTCTTTCCAAGCTATATGTCCCAGGAAAGAAAATAGCGGTTCTAGGGGACATGTTGGAGTTGGGATCTTTTACAGAACAAGCTCATCAAGAGTTAGGTAAATTGGTTTGTGAATTGGGAGTAGACATGTTAATAACTGTTGGTGAAAGATCTCAAGATATTGTTAGAGGAGCAGAAGCTATGGGAATGAATCTGGATAAAATATTCCATTTTGATGACGTGACAGTGGCTGGAGAGTTTTTACAAGATAAGATGGAAAGAAATGATTTAGTTTTAATTAAAGCTTCTCAGGGCATGAGATTTGAGAAAATTGCTAAAGAAGTTATGGCAGAACCATTAAGATCAGGAGAGCTATTAGTTAGACAATATGGAGGATGGATTGAAGAATAGAATTATGCACATTTGACAAATCTTATATAATATATATAATTGAAAATATATTAGTAAAAACCATATATTCATCCTATACAATTCAAAATAAATTGGGATAGGATTAGAGAAAATAAAAATATGCAAGAATGCAAATTTTGCGGGATGCCTTTGGAAAAAAAAACTGAAGAAGAAGTATGTGACTTTTGTCGCAATGACGATGGAATAGAGATGATAGCAGGGGATGAACCAGAGGACGGATTTTAAAAAGTCTATTTAAAAACAAAAAAAGCTTTCTTAAGAGAATGCTTTTTTTGTTTGGTTAGTTTTAGCTATATACTAGGTGAAAAAGTGTGGACTTGACAATTCGGATATTTTTTGTTACTCTTAAAAATAATCAATTATGTATTTTGTAGAGAAACTTAAAAATTTAATATTAAATGTTGGAGGACAAAATGGAAAAAACAATGTTAGTGGTAATCAGTTTATTATTTTCATACGGTTTTGTTTTTGGACAAGATAAGATTTCAGAAACCCAAAAAGCTTTAAAAGTTTTTGAAGAAATTTTGCAAGAAGTTCAAAAGCAGAATCAGCTAATTATGCAAAGTATGCAGGTTGACGAAGAACGGGTGAAGGCAATTGTTAAAACAAATTTTAGCTATTTTCTTAGCAGAGCTTTATGTGAAGATTCAGATTTAAGAAAAATTTTAAATCCACAGATGAATTTAAGGAAGTTGGAGGTTTGTTTGGTAGAAAATAGTTCTAAAAACATAAAAACAATAATCTCTGATTCTATTTACTCTGCTCAAGATTCTTCAAATGCTTCGGCATTCGGGGTTAATCTTAATGATCCGTTGGCAAAAAATCGTTTGAGATTGATCCAATCTCGTATTGAAGAGATTTCAAATAGAGAAATTCATAAAAGACTAGTCACCATGTGGGTTGTTACAAAGAAAGAA
>Ga0208904_1000632_pt1 | contig 27689 bp, 36 predicted proteins | sample AntAceMetag02UKB_FD_184774 | JGI IMG/M metagenome (GOLD analysis project Ga0208904, IMG submission 184774) | Saline lake microbial communities from Ace Lake, Antarctica - Antarctic Ace Lake Metagenome 02UKB (SPAdes) (version 2) | ecosystem: Environmental > Aquatic > Non-marine Saline and...
TGTTATCGTCTTTTAGCTTCTCTCAGCGTTTGTCGGATACTTTCCTTTGATTCGCGTCACCGACTTCGTACTTAAAAAACTTCGGGAACTTTTTGGAAAACCTCAGCTCGCTTTTTTAAAAGGTCTTAGCCACTGTTTTCGTAGTGCTCATCTATATGTAATTTTTTTATATCTGTCTCTACTATATACTACTTACTATAGTATTTATTCAAGTTGAGAGAAAATAAAGCACGAATGTTGAGAAAGCGTCGAGAATAGTACTATACAAATGTATATTGTGCGGTTTTGCTTGTTTTTGCCGTTGTAAGGTGGGTTTAGAATGCCCTCAATCGCGTGTCGCTGTCCGCAAACGGATCTTTCGCGATTATTCGGGTATGGATACCTTTTCTTCCATTCCGTCCAGTGACAGCCCCTTCTTGGGGAACCTCTCGACGTACTGGAATAGCGCCATACGTGATAGCGCCGATAGTGTCAGACCTTTTCGCTTTGCGTATGCCTTGAAGAACGCATCCTCTGTTTCGTCGAGGCTGAACTGTGTCGTTTTTGTTTTTGCCATGCTTATAATATACCAGATTTCTGAGCTTTGAGATAGTCTGAAATAGCGTTAAGGATCGCGCCGACCACGATCCCGATTGCTATTCCAATACCTCCGCTTTCAAGGATCAGGGTGATACGTTCCGCTTGCCAGGATTGCTCGGCCTTTTTCGATGAGTCTTTTATATCGCTTATTTCCTGCCTGAAGATCTCGATTGATATCTCTGCCACTTCGTATAGCTTCCCCTGCTCGATTAGCTTCTTGTCCTGCGCTCTTCGCTCCGTCTCGAATTGCTCGAAGGTTCTGTCGAGTTCCGCTTTTTGCTCGTCCGAGTAACACCATTCCGCTGACAACCGCGCCGAGAATGAAAAGAAGAGCACCACCGACAATATAAAGAATACCTTTAAGTTTCGACATTTCATTTCTTCTCCAAGACGGTCACGCCCAGCAATGCCGCGCCCATGATGCAGAGCGGCCATAGTATATTCCCTGCCTGTCCCGGGTCTTGAATGATAGCGTATCCGGCTACCAGTATCGCCGTTGCGATTGTCACAAACGCCGCGACCCGCTTGCTCGACGTGTTACCTTCTTTGTCTTTCAATAGATTGCTCATACTTCCCACCCTTCTGGATTAATTCTATTCTCCCAACGCTGCCAACGGTTACTTGTGTGGATCTCCCAGTGCGCATGTGCTCCTGTTGAGTATCCCGCATTCCCGACATAGCCAATTATATCGCCCTCGACGAATAACTTTCTCGGCGTGTAGTAAGCATGAATCGGGAACCGTCGATCTTCTGTTTCTTCGATGCTCAAGATCTTGTCGAAAATGTTTTTGTTGAACAGCTGATTCGAGTAGCTGTGACAAATAACGTGTGTTCGATACTCGTCCGCTGATCGAGCAATGATCACCCCGCCGAATGTATCGTAAAAATAATTGCACCACGGCATGAGTCCGAAGTCTTCGATCTCTGGCATCTCGGGCCAATACATTCCCGCTTTCGGTCTGTATGCAGCCCACGCGAAAGTGAACCCGTTCTCAGGCATATATATCGGCGTACCTCTTGGAGCTGCGAGATCAATCGCACCGTGAACATGATCTCGTTCGTCGAGCGGTTTCGACAGTGGTCGTTGCTCTGTGAAGTTCGTTGTCAGCTTGCCGATTACTGGGTTCATGGTATTGCTGCTCCTATCATCTTCCCTATCCCTTCTGCATCGACTGCACCTATCGCCAGAAGAAACCACGCAGCCCCGGTTAGTGTGACGACAAAGGTCACAACGATAATAATCGTGCCGACGATACGTGGAATCTTCGGACGTTTGTTTGACTCTGAATCAACTTCTTTCTCGCCCTCCATCTTCGATACGATACGAACCAGTTTCTCGACGGTTTTGCGTATGATAGGAACATCAGTAGAAAGCCCGTTGAATAGCTTCTCTCGAATTTGCTGATTACTCTTTTTAAGATCTCGTATGTCACTCTGGATCTGATCAAGCTCTGCTGATTTTGAACACATATATACTATTTGTTCAGACATTCTGTTTCTCCACAATCGGGCGAATACCTATTTTTAACTTCGAAATTGCTTAGTCCTCAACCCATTCGACTTCTATCGTCGAGACGATATTCGCAGCTGTAGGATTGACTCGAAAGATATATCCGGTTGACGTTTTGTATACCTTCTTCGAACGACCACCAGCCGATGCTCCTTGAGCGGTGAAGATCCCCGACCCACCACCTTGAACAAGACCGAGCAGCGTTCCTGATCCGAGCAGAGTACCGCTTCGGCGAACGCTTGAGAGATTGCTTCTTGTGCTGTTGTGATTGTTGTTTAACACGACAGAGGCGACACCGCTTGCTGAAACTGTACACGATCTTCGTGTCGAGAATTCTGCTCCACCCGAAGACGTAAAAAACACCGTTGCATGAACTTCGACTGTACTGTCTGGCACCATCAAATAAACTTCTCCAAATACGCCTACACTCATCGAGCGAAATACTTCACTCGCCGAGAACATCTTTCCTTCATGAACCTTTAGGGTTTGAATATCTTCTGTAACGAATGCTTCCGAGTCTGCGTCCCACGCAACGTCATGAATTGATTTTAAATTTGACATAATTTTTTTTCTCCCATGGCATATCTTCCAATGCCGTTATAATATTTTGAACTCGGCACCATGCGTGTCGCTTACTTCTTTCCAATTTCGAACTTGATATAAATCTCTTCATACGCCCCCTCCCACTGTGGCGATATTTCTGCATGATAAAGAAACGGTACGATAGGGTGCATACAATAATGCCGAAACCCTGCCTCAATGAATTGAAACTTGATTCCGGCGTTGAAAGAATAAAACACGTCTACCGGTATAAACGGGTTCGGCGCATCTTGTGTTCTCAGATTGGTAGTTATCCCGCCACCAACGAAAAATAAATCAAACATTTCTGCCTGAATATCCATCTTTACATTCGCACTACCGACAAGAGATTCTGTTCTCACGATATCCGTTTCGTAGGTTTGAATAAAACCCAACGGGAGCATCGCCATTTCGAAAACAAAAAACATCGATAACCACTTCATACTGTCCTCCTAAATTACATGATCTATATAAATAAAACCGCGATTGAAGCCCGTCGAATTGAACGTTGCATCGTCAAAATATTCACCCGTGACTCTTGCAATCGTCACGTCACTCGCCGTACAACGAACCGTCCCTCCTGGCGTTGTGCTGGCTGCGCTTGCGAAATATCCAATTGGAATCGAATATGCGTCATCGTCTCTCCGTATCATTACATGTACATTCCGAATGTTCAAAATATTCAGTCCGTGCGCGATATTTACAAACGTTGTTCCTGACATATTCCAATCGCCGATTTCCAAAACCTTCTGAACCATATTCACAATAGTGACAGTTGAACTCACGCCAACGCTGTTGACTTCATATCCCGAACTCTTCCAGTCCGGTCCTTCGACGAATACCGTGGACGACTGGAAGCTCTTTGCCCCCGTGAATACAGTATCTCCGTCCTTGAGATATATCGTGTTGTCCATCAAGCGATCATAATCTGCCTTCTCTGTCGGATCGCCTACTGAAACCGTGCTGCTATTCCAACCCATATTACCACCACCTTGATCTATTTAAGCTTGTCGCGTCTTCGTCATCGATCAGCCCGTCTGTATCTGTCCAGAATCCCCACGTCTCGAACGCATAGTTCTTTTGAGCTTCTGTCCAGTCTTTATCATAAGCCGTAACAGCTGCGCCGCCAAGAAGCGTAGGGAATGAAAGATCATCGTCTGTCCAGAAACCGACTCCAGCGCCGATACCTTTCAAGTCGTTGACGATGAAACTCATTTCGTTTGTTTTGAAATTCTTGAGAATCGAAAGCAGATCGACTCGTCTCTCAGAAAGCCAGGCAATGTCTGCGTCTTCTCTTCGTCGTCTGAAAGAAAGAATCATCTGATCGCCCATGTTCTTACTCGCGAACTGTAGATTCGTAACGTATGAGATCTCAGCGATCCCGCTCTCGTACAGCATTTTCAATCTGTCGAGCCAGACCTTCGCCCCGCCCTCTGTCGATAGCAAGGTCCCAACCGTTCGGCTTTTCGTTATGTCATAGATTCGTTCTGTGTCGGTTGAGCTTGTCGTCTCGTAGGCGTAAGTATCAGCTACCCATTTCTTAACGTACCCACAGCGAAAGATCTGTCTGATCTTGCTTGTCAATGCCACGGCTTTGAATGATCCGTCTTTTATATCGAGATCAGAAACAATGTCGAGATCCGCTTCTGCGATAGGTGTGAATACTTTGACAGCGAAATCACCATCGTTGTCGAGATAGAATGTTCCAAGACACGACTTCATGAGATCGCCGATTGCATTCATGATCGGTTCATATTCGTTCATAACGAGTCCGCAGGGATACGATTCTGCTTTTGTGATAGCCAAAGTCTTCGCGTCTGTATCCCAATCTGAATCTGAAAAGCCCTCAAGCTCAAGCAGCTCCTCGAGGATATCAATCGGGTTCTCGATTAGAACACTACTCGCGTCGATGAATCCCGAAACGTCCGCGGTAACTGGATCCCCTGCTGTGTAGTCTGTCGCTGCAATCGTGAACGTACCATCTCCCACCGTCACACTCACAACCGTCTTCGAGATTTCGTTCACGTATGCTGCGGTGACATTCTCAATATCGTGTGTCGTCGTGTCCGCGATCTTGAACGTGTAGTTCACCGGGGTCGGGCTTTCGTCTCTGTTCGTGCAAACAGCTGGCATCTTCTTTACTTTGCCCCACACATGAGGAATCGGCTTGCCTACGTCTTCGGCGTTAAGATCTGAATAGTCTGCTGTCGCGAATGTATCGAAATCGAGCGATGAGGTGAGCTGTTCTTTCTTATCTTGAAACGTGAGAGACATTGTTTTGAGAGTGAATTCCTTTTGTGTAATGATCCCGTCGAAAACCGAAACATATTCTGTATAGGGTAGATCTTCGCCACCGAAAAGAATGTTGAGCTGTTTGTTTTCCCACGCCCAAGATTGGAATATATTATCGAACTCTCCGTCACCGTTTGCGAGAACGATACTGCCGGAGCTTATGATCGATACTCCCCAAAATATATCTTGCTTCGTCTGTCGGATGTTCGGCACAGATTGAAGAGCTGGCTGATAGAAATGATCGTTGAATGTCTTGGCATCGTTCGAGTAATAGACTTTATAATTTGCGACTACTGTATTCGTGCTGAGAGTTGTCCCGGCGCCCCCGGCCACATGAACGTACAGTTTCGACCCGTCATAATAATTGGAACTCGGATTCGCAATACATAACGCCAGTGAAGTTCTATTTACATATCGCACCCCGTCAACGAAGACCGTTTGAACGTCGATCCCTTCACCTATCGCATTATAAAAAACCGTGTCCTCTTGCTCTGTCCAGTCTGTAATGTGCTCCGAAGGATATATCTCGACAAGAAAAGTGAACTGCGCCGATATCTGAGAAGTCAAAGCTGCAAGGGTAGTTATGCTCATCTTTGCTCTCTGAAAACAAGATCTCTGAGATTGAACATCGGTGTATTTTTGTTTCTGTTGAAAACATTGTTGCCTACCAAATACCCGTACACTGTTGACGAATAGAGTTGATCCTCGAATGAGATATAGAACGGCGTATTGTTCTCCACTTCGTCGAGCATATCTTCATAGCCGACTTTCGTTGTGTTGTTGTAATACTGATCGAGAGGATCAACAGAGAGCAACCACTCTTTGAGCTTCTGCTTCTTGTTGAAATACGCTGCGCCTGATTGCGTGACCATGACAGTCGAACGGTTCAGCTGCGTTTTGCGATTGAATGAGATCGTGTTCGTCTGCTTCCCTGCTGGCTCGAAATACTCTCCCGCCCATATTCTACCGAGCTCTGATTTGTCGAGTGTTCTATCGTGCCAGTAGAGTTGGAGGGTTTTATATAGCTTCGGTCCGGTTACGGCTACGGAATCGAAATAAATTATCTCACTTATGGCGAATGTCGCATCCATACTAACATCAAGCGACATCCCGGTTGCGTTTGCGCTGAACGTACCATGCACCGTTATAATTTCAAACGCATTCTCCAAAGTGCCAGTGGATTGAGCTACTACCGCTTGTGCTGCGCCGGAAATACTTTGCAAAAGCCGAACAATTACATCCGTACCCTTCCCTGTCTGCACGGCTGGAGTGTAGACCTTTACTGCGAATATATAACTTTCCCCCGGTAAAAATCCGTGCATATCTGTTGTGTCCGCAGTATCGCAAAACCGCCACCTCGCCCCTGTTCCTGCGGCATTGTTTTTTGTCATTTTGATTGCAAGACTTCCTGCCGCTACTTGTGTTGTTGAAAACGTCCCGGAAGCATTAAATAAACTTGGCGTTATTTCTCCGCGCACCATCGGGGGTGTGAGTTCTTCGAGAGAGATATCGTCAACATAAATATATTCGTTTGCCGCAGCCGCACTTACGATTGTCAATCTCAATGCAAAACTAGCGATAGTGCTATCTGCCTGAAAAATAATTTGCAAGGTTTCGAACGCATCTTGAGTTGTCGGCAACGCATTAGTCGTGACCCATGCCGCAGATACATATTCACGTATTGCGAGCCGCACTTCATTCGCCAACGGACCACCCGATGAAGGAACATACATCTTGCACTCTGCCTTATACCATCTTCCTGCCGTGAGTCCTCTAAGATCGGCAACGTCAAGCGCATCGTGCAGATATACATCGACCTGCCCCCCGAACGCCGCTGTTGTTTTCACTATCTTGAGAGAATACGTCCCTCCGTTTGCTTGAGACGATGATAGCTCCACGGTTGCGTTAGTAGGCGTTATTTGATCTTCACCTCGAATAACCGGAAAGGCGACTTCTTCAATCTCGATGTTGTCAGTATAAAAGAATTCCGTATCGGCTGCCGTTCCGGTAGCGAACACCCCCAAGCGAAACCCTGTTGCTGTTGAAGGCAACGTGAGCCAGTATTCGATAGTTTTCCATATGTCCAGTACTGAGGGGCTTCGCCTGATGTCTACCCATGCCCCGCTGTTGTAATATTGAATAGCAATATCCGCTTCCCCTACAGCCATTCCGCTTGCAGTAGTGACAAGAATATCCATGGAAAGTTTATATATTCGACCTGGAATCATCCCATGTAAATTTGTTGTCCCGGTATCGTCTGCGAGATACACTGTTGAAGCAGTCCCTGACGCAATCGCTTTCGTATGCTTAAAACTGTACGTGCCACCGTTGCTTTCTTCTGCCGATCTTACCCATGTACAATTATCAATAGTTGCCGAAAGTTCGTTCTTCATCGCGGGGGTAGTTGCAGATTCGCAATCGCCCCTATCTATCATATCTCGCCAAGCATTCCCGCCTTCACAGTCTCCGTTGTCTATGAACTCTGTCGGCACACCTTCGCAGTCTCCACCTATGATAATCTCCGGTGCCGAGGGTTCGAGAGAGATCAAGCCCGATGTGATAGTGACCGTTGTACTCAACGCGATCCCTTCTTCGAGATTATACGGTCCGCTGAATAAGCCTGATTGTGTCGCTCCTCTCAATATCATCGTACCTGTCTCTGTCAGATTGTGGTTGTCAACGATGAACGCTGAGACTGTCTGAGTCGCTGAAAGATCGATATTGATTTCGTGCTCGTTGCCGAGAACCGCGACTGTCGATGTATAGATTCTGTCCGCGGAGTTGTACCCTGTCGCGTGATCGAATCCAAGCAGAACGGCAATTGTGTCGTCTTTGGTGTCGGGATCGTCGAACGATAATCTGAGAAACCCGTCACTGGTTGACGAACGCTTGATCGTGAATTTGCTTCCCGCATACGAGCAGTAGTGATCGGTGTAATCCCCGGTAGCATTCAAGCCCGATTGAATCTTCGCTGCGAGAGTTGCCCCGGTATAAGTCGCAGAGGGAATTGCATACGAGAGAGCATCTGCTGATTTCGAATTGTGAAAAGGTAACAGATTATTCCGCGCATTGACTACGAAATCGTCCTCTGTTCGCCAGATCTTAGACTTGATTCCGTTCTGTATATTTGTGGCCGGTAGAGTTGTTAGCTGTGAACTGAACACCGAGACTGTGCCGCCGTCAACCGCATTATGATACTTGAAGTGAATTATACTCATACGTCCGCCCTTATCGCTTGCGGGTTGATTGCCAGGCGACCTTCATTCGCTGCGCTTTCAACGAAGTCAACCGTGATCTGTCCGACGATCTGCCCGTCAAGCATAACGGGTGCCGCTACGGCTTCGATGTTTGCGGTGATTGACCGCCCTTCGTTGATAGCTTCGAGTAGTCCGGCGTTCTGACTTGCTTGACCTTCGTTGACAATGAACTCACCTGCTGATGCTCGTATCGTGTTCTGATCGACTCCTGATTTCCCGCCGACCCATCCACCTTCCGCGAATGTAGGAAGAGGTGCAGTTCCAACGGCGATACCTTGTATTAAGCCTATACCAGCAGCAGCTACCGAAAGAGCGATACCAGCGACACCACCCGGAGACGCGAGAAACCCGATGATCGCTTGAGCTGTTTTCAGAGCAATATCGAAAATAGCGAATGCTTTGTTCGCCTTTGCTTCCTTTATTTTGATAGCGAGTATTTCATCTGACTTCTCTTTTTCGATTCTCTTCGTCGCCTCTGCGTCCCCTTCTGCTGCTTCAAGACGATCTTTGTATTTTTCGTTGATCTCGCTGATTTCTTTATTCGCGTTTGCCGTGAGTAGCTTTGACACCGAATTGGCAAGCCCCGCGACCATATTCCATGCGCTTTGGATGATCTTTTTCTTTCGATCTTCTGCAACTTTCGTCGCTGCAATGTCTGCCTGTCGATCAGCTTCTTTGCTATCAGCGACTAATTGATCGATAGCTATGAGATCCGTTGCCAGCTGTGCTGCTTGTTCGAGTCTGGTTTCATCTGCTGCGAGTTGATATTCCTCATTTGTAGCCAGTATTGCGAGAGCTTTCTCTTCCGCTTCTGCGTTCATTTCTTGAATCATTTCGTTCGTGGCGATAGCTGCTTCGAGTCTTCTCTCTTCCGCTGCGATCTGTATGTCGGCGATCTCTTTTGCAGTCAAGCCAAGAGCTTTCAACCGCTCGATCAGACTTTGAATAGTTTTGTCTGTGACTTCAAACGGTTCGTCGATTTCTTCTGAACTCAAACTGAGCAACGTCTCAAGAGCTTCCTCGAGGATTTTCTTTTGCTCTGCGACAGCATCGAACGATTCACCCGTTGCTTCTGCGAGTTCGACTTGCTTCTGAATCAGAATATTTTCGTTTGCGATAGTAGCTTCGATCTCTTCGTTCCAGCTCTGCCACGTTCTCGCAATGGTCGCCGTTCCTTCATTACCGTCGAGAGTCACGCCTTCGAGAAGCTCGAACTTCCCAATAGTTTCGTCGAGTATTCCAAGAGACTTCTGCAGTAGTTCGATTCTCTGTTCGTGAATCGGAATCGCTTTCTTCTGAGCTGCGATTTCTGCTTCTGTCATCCCAACGAGAAAGCCTCTTTCGTCGATGTATGAAGCTTGATCTTTCGCTGCTCGTTCTGCGAACGCGAGACTGTCAAGTTCCATTTCGAGTTGCATTTCTCGTTCAGCTCTCATCGTTTCGAGTTTATAGATTCGCTGCGCTGTTTCTAAGTTGAGAGCATTCGCGACTCGATTGATCCCGATTACTGTTCCCTTGATTATCTCGTTATTCTCGTTTGCGAGAGCGATATTATCTTTCTGAACCCCTTTCCATTTGATGTATTGAATGACGAACGCACCCAACGCGACGACCCCTGCAGCTATTAAGCCCCCGGGAGACATAAGCGTTTTGAATAGCGGTATCAATACTCGAACTGCCTGTCCCATTTTCCCCATTGCCAAGAGAGCGGGTCCGAGAGCTGCTGCGAGAGCTGCGACCTTGAGAATCAGTTTCTTCGTTCCATCATCGAGTGACATAAACTTCGCGACCATATCTTTCACTTTCGTCGCTGCGTCTTTGATCAATGGAATCAGAAATTGTCCAAGCTCGACAGCGAGATCTTTGATATCGTTTTTCGTGTCTCGAATGATGTTCGCTGCGCTGTCCTGAGTTCTCGCGTAATCCCCGACAGCATTCTTGCTTTGATCTGTCGCCATTTTCAGAGCTGTGAGTGCTTTCGCTTGCAGCAGACTCGCGCCCTCTGCGTCCATGTAATGTTCGACAAGCTCTTTGTATTCGTCTGAGTCTTGTCTGATTACTACACCGAGAGCTTTCGCCTGTTCTGATTCTCCGAGCATCGCTTTCGTAAGAGCTTTACTTGCGCCCTCTGCGCCACCTGAGAAGTTCGTGAACGATGCAAGATCAGCTGCGAGTTCGTTCACTGCGAGAGATAGATCGAGAGCTGAGTCTTGAGTGAACCCGAACCCTGTCAGCAGATCTCCCGTATCTCCGAGCAGCTGTTGAGCTTGCGTCTGTGCGAACCCGAACCCCTCGACGAGTCTGTCTGTCGCTGCTGTTGCACGTTCACCGATACTGCTGAAAACGACCTCGAACTTTTGCGCTGTCTCTTCTGCGTCGATTGCAGTCTTCGCCATAGCTGCGCCGATTGCGAGAATGGGAGCAGTAATGAACAGCGTCATTTTCTTTCCCGTCTTGGCGAGAGAGTCTGCCATGTCGCTGAATTTCTTCTGAATCGTCTTTGTCGATTTGGTCGTCTTCTTTACTGCATCATCCAAACCTTTGTTGAAATCAGCGTCATCGAGTTTCAAAAATGCTCTGAGTGTTCCTACTGTCATGGTAGCCAGCCCAACCCTTTGAGTTGATCGAGTAGCTGATCGCTGCTTTGTTTCTTCGCTTGAAACTTTATTCCAGTATAGTGTGAGATCATCATTTCTATCCGATCAATCTTGACTGAGCCGGGGGGTGTTTTTTCCCATTTCGAAACGAGCAGATTCAACTCTCGCCACGATAACTCATCTTGAATAGTCCCGACTGTGTAACCGGGGTACGCCATCATAATAATATGATAGGCATCCCACTCGTCTAATTGACTCCCGGCTCCGGTGTCGTTTCCGGAATTGTGAAGTCGTCTGGTATCGTCTTCATCAGGTTCTTGAGTCGGGATGTGAAAAAAGGGAGCAGCCATGCCATTTGATTCTGTTCTGCGAGAGCTTTCACGATATTGATCATGAGCCTGATCGAGAGAGCCTCTTTGAGCCACTCAAGTTCCGGGGGTTCATAATCGTCATTCTTATATTCGAAAACAAAATCAAAAAGACGTTTCACGATTGTGAACGTCTGCTCTGAATACTGAATGACCATCGCTGATAGATCGAGTGTTTCAATCCCCGACTGTGATAGGAGACTGCTCACGTTGTCCAGTTCCTTCGTCAACAACAGTGCCAGATTCTTTGCTCTTCCTATCGACATTTCGTTCATTTGAAACTTTGTTCCATTCAGCGAAATACTCTGCGCAGACTCGCTCAATTTTTTCCACACTCCGTTTTCTGAAACCTTTGCCATTATTTTCTATTACCTCCGCGAGATTTTCTTTCGGTAACTCAGTAATGATCCCCTCTGAGCAATCATATATCTGAGCCTGTTCGATTCTGTATACTGCCATGAGCGCGAGTTTATATTCCATCTGCTCTTCTGTTGTCTTAACGCCGTTGTTGGCTATGTGCAAAACTCTTCCCGCGATCTCGTCTGTCATTCCAAACTTCGGCTCTTGGCTTTCCCATGTGTCGTCTGTCGAGTTATGAGACCACGTTCGGGCTCTGTTCTGATCGCCGGGGAAACCGAAGTCAACGCCGACGAGAAAGAAAGGACCGAACCCCATAAAGTTTGCGACTTGCAAAATATTATTGACTACGCAACCAGCGTTGAGAATCGTCGTGCTGATCATCGGGTAGAGAGTGGGATTGACTGCCTCGAATAACTCGCTGCCGAAGATCTGTTTCTTGATCACTTGCACGATCTCTTCAAGCGTCATTCCATCCTTCATAGATTCAGGCTCGACTTGAGATATATGATTCATGAGATAATAGATTTTCTTGCCAGGCCAATTTTCTATTACGTCTGTATCAACGCCCGGGTGAGTGACAAGTGTATCGTCTGCTACGTCATAACCTTCGAGAAACGCTTCCCAATGATGACCGGCGTCATAGTTGAAAATGTAGTCTGTTCGAATCCCCTCATGCTTGCACAGTCCGACGAGAGTCTCAGACAACATGACCGGAATTTCTGACTTTTTTAATAGTTCGATGTTCTTGTCGAGAGAAGGTCCCGCGCCCAAGATGATTGCGGGACCCCTCTTGATTCTACCTTTCGGCCAATCTTTGTTCGTGAAGTTCGGCTGATAATCTTTGAGTGCCGATATCTTCGGCGACCCGGATGCGAATTCGTCAACGATAGTGCGAAGGTTCCATGCTGTCTGATAAACCCAAGTTTGAAACCACGAGCGCATAACGCCCACATTTCTTTCATTATGTGTCTGAGAAATCCCTTCGCCCTTCTTGATCATTTACGCCTCCACTCCCCATAGAAATAGCTGTTGAACAGGGTTTCTCGACTCATCTGCTAACAGTTTGAATGTCATCGGTACGCCACCGAACTCAGCTGCCATTTGAATGGCAACGTCCGATGCGCCGATCTTTTTTGCTCTCCATGCGTGAAACATGAGTGCTTTCCCGTTCTCAAGATCATGCACGACTTTCAGCTCTGCTTCGAAATCGACGAGCTTTCCACCCACGTACACTACGTCCGCGGCTGCAGACTGCGTGTATTGAATATGAACTACGTCATTGTCAGAGATACTCCCACCTGCTTCCCTGGCAATCGTTCCTGCCGAGTTGTCTGAGGTGTAGTCTGTGCTGTCCGTGTACTGAGTTTCCCAATCGCTTGAGAAAACCTTCACTGTTCCAGAAGTCCAGCCCGTCCGATCGACAGTCGCATTCGACGTGCCGGACATAAGGTGACTTTCCATGAATATGAAGCCTGAGAGCGTTACAGTCGCAGTCCGAGCAATCGGATCGACTGTGCTGTTTGAACCCCACTGTGAAGCGGAGTCGTAAACATATTGAAGTTGAGACGGTTTCAGATCTGCGACAACAACGTCAACTTCGCAAGTTTCGCCGGTTTTCCTCAGAATGATATCTGAGCCTGTGTCTTCGGCTTTCCCTGCGACTGTATCTTTTGTATATCGAATCGTCGCCATCGACTTAGGTCTCCCGAGTCGAACTGCATTCCAATACAGCTGACAGGGACCGATAGGAACTCTTGAGGCAGTAGTCTGGCTCATATAGTTTCCCTCCGATAATGTAAATCAAATCGCGCACCCCGGCCATAAGCGTCGAACTCCTCGCTGAACGTCTCCCCGGTTCTCCCGGCAAAGATCATTCTGAATCCTGTCGCAAACGGTTTCTGGTGCAATAAATAAACAATGCGGTCAAGTATTGTTTCTTGCGAATCATCTTCGGTCCATGCAGTGACTATCACTTCACCCACTGTCACCAAAGTTGTCGCGTCGAAAGTCTGATCTGCGAGTCCAGAATCATACACAATCACCACTTCGGGGAATGTGGGCTTTTCTGGCACTCGTTCTGTAAAGGTCTGAAAAGGAGCTGCAGTCGGCACGTCGAGCAGAGCAAGATACGTTGTGTCTGCGACGAGTCGATCATAGACTGCTGTCTTGACTGTGTTCATCTAATCGCCCTCGTAATGTACTGAGCCAACGTGTACAGAAACTTCCCTGAGTAATACAGCAGGGCTGGCTTCATGAACGGAAAGGCTCGGTGTGTCGATCCCGGTTTCGGTGCTTCGATGTATTCAGCATAAGACGCGACAGCTTTCACTTCGATTCCTGCGCCCTTCGGGCTGAATAGAACTTTCCCTGCGTTCATTGAGTTTATCAATACATTGCTCCACGTATAGAAACGATCATCAGGATGAGCTTTCGTCACCGACTTCGGTAAGCTCTTGCCCCTGTCGTGATTTCCCTGCATGTGCTGAATCACTTGATTCGCGCCCACTTCCAGGGCTGTCTTCGTTTGAGCTGTTGTCAGCATCTTTACGATTGACACGTTTCCCGCGAACTCTCGAATCCCGTTGTTTTCCAACTTCGTCAAGCTCCCTTAATTCTTCGATTGAATAGACGGTTCCTTTATATGAGATATAAGAATCGCCTCTCTCGATTGCTTTGTCGATATGAAATGTGGTCAATCTTCCTGGTAGCATTTATCTACTCTCCACTAATTGACAGATTATTTCTTTGTGATCTTCATACAGCTTCACGAACTTCGTCTCGTAGTAGTCTGTCTCGCCCGTCTCTACGATCTCTTGACCTACTGACACGGTGCTCGACAACGGAAAAAAAACTGTATGCGACCCTTGCATGACTTCCCCGTTCGCTGCTCTGTCGAAAGTGCCACGAATAGGGAATATGGCACACGTTCCCGTCCAAACGGCTGTGGTGCCACTTCTCCACGATCTACCACTCGAATCAATAACGGTAGCGGAGAGAACAGTCACCTGTCGCTCTCCGCTGTCTCGAATGATCACCATCGTGTCAGAAGCTCGGCTCATTGCGCCAGATCCCCGACATATTCGGATATATCGATCCCGAACTCGTCAACGCCCAACGCAATGTGCCTCACGTCTTCATACGGTTCCGACTCCACAGCCAACCGATACTGCTCTCGCGCTTTCAGCAACGTGGACAAGATCTGACTTTTTCTCACGGTCTTGTCTCCGATCTTATAGTCGGCTATAGAATCGGGCGATGCCACCAGCGTTGCGATCTGAGTATCAATAGCTGCAAGAATAGCCGTAACCGTTGCCATCAGCCGCTACCTACCGACTGTATGACATATCTGTTTGTGATCGCGCCACAACCGCCCATCCATCGAGCTTTCACCTGATAGATGACATCGCTGTTGAACTCTTGCTCGTTTCCTGGCTTCGCTTGAAAGGTCTGAAGAGGGAAAACTTCGGTGAACACGAACTGCTTTTTGAAGTCTCCGAGATACCAGTACAACGAGCTTTGCAGCGAATTGACATAGCTACTTGAGATCACCTGTACCTCATTGTGCCAAGGGTTCGTCACCCCTTGATTGTAGGTGGCGATCAGAGTCGATTGAGAGTTGATAATCTTGTTCGCAGTTCCTCTCAAGGGAGCACCAACGAGCAAAATCTTCGGGTCGAACATGATCACTTCACCCTGCTCATCTGTGAATGCAGCTCCAGCGGTGTAGGCAGCATCGAGATCTGTTTCGTCTGCGAGAACATCGACGATCTGATTGTCCAGCGTTGCTGTGGTGTACGGATCGGTTGACGTGCTGCTGTACAGAGTCGCTGCTGTGCCAGCTGGTCTCCATGCCGCGTAGTCGCCGCTGTTGGTGATACCAAGAACCTTGTCGAAGATCTCTTTGTCTTTTCGTATGCTTGCAGACTCTCCGACCTGAGCAGCTCTCATCATCATCTGTCCGGTCTGATCGAACTTGATCGCTTCCTCGGTCAACGGAACAATTCTGCCCCATTTGCGGTTACGAATCTTGTGGTACTTCTCACCTATCGCCCCGCGAGTATATTCGATACCCTCGGGAACTTCCATGAGTTCATGGTCGTCGGTGAACCCAACGATAGTCTCGTCTTTCACGCTCGACGGAATAACCGTCACAAGAGCATCGGTCATCCCTTGCGCTTTGTTGTACCCTTCTTGAATGACTCTGTTGATCAATGATCCCGTTATCTTGGGGAACATCGTGGAGTCCACAGACTCTTGTATCTCGAAATCGCCCTCTTTCAATATGCGATTCGAGATTTCCTTTTCTTTGCCGAGGTTCGGTCTTCCGAGAGCTTCGTAAAGCCCCTTTAGTGAAAACTCTTTTGTGTCGAACTTCGGGTCGTTGATCCTGTTGATCATTTCTGCGGCGAACCTTTTGTCGCCTACTCTCTCTCGCAGTTCTCCTGCTCGTTTCCAATCCATTCAATTACTCCTTAGGTCGTTGACGTTTCGCGCTGGAATCGACCATTCAAGAATGACACAAGAATCTTTGTTCCCGCTGCGGGATAATTCTCGGCTATTAGCGCGACCACCATCGAACCGGAAGTGAAAATATCCGTGATCGTTCTCTCGCCAAGACCCTGCGAAGACAGAATCTCCAACGAGTCACCAACCACATAGGTTCCACTGGTGATATCGTATTCCCAAACCGTTGAAGGATTGAGCATCGCAACTCTGACTTTCGATCCCGTGGTGTCTGTGGTCGGACTCGCGCTCATCGCGACACCGATCAGCCCGGAAACGTCTGTCGAGAGACTACAAGGAGTACAGTTTCCCGTGTTCCCCGTTTCCATTTTCAGCATATCGCCTATTTCGATTGCGACAGTTGCCGATTTCGTGATCCACTTATGATCAAGCGGACCTCTGCGGTAACGATAGGTATTAGACATACGTTACTCCCTTATGATTCCCGTGAGATTGTCGAACTCGCCGTTGACTTCGCTTTCTTCGAGTTTCTCGGTGCTGCCACCCATCCCGGTAACGCCTTTACCTTCGGAAACAAGTTTCTCGCGGTCTTCGATGAGCTGTTTGACCGAAGCAGTATCTTCGGCGTTGTCCAACTGTTCGCGGAAAGTTTTGCTGACGTGAGATTCTTTCAGCTTGCTTTCCTTGAGTGCTTTGTCGATCTCGGTTTTCTTTTCGGCGAGTTGCTCTTTGAGCTCCGACTCGTCTACTTTCGTCTTGAGAGCCGTATTGCTCTCAGTTAGCGTCTTGACCTGAGCCTCGAGTGCCGTTGCCTTCGAATCGCCCTGCAGACTCGCAGTGACCTGTTTCGTGATCTCTGAGATCAGGTCGGGTCTGCTTTCGGTCAAATCTTTTAATGAAAAGTCTTTGATTTCCAATTCGTTTTCCTCCGGCTTGGATTCAAATAGGTTTTTTGTCGATCCTGTTTCTGTTACCAGATCAATCGACGATAGAACTCCCACATCCACAACGTTTTCCATGAGAGCTTTTGAGTCATAGGTGACTTCGCCGAAAGCGTGAATCGAATTACCGATCTTGTCTGACATTCGCTCGACAAGCGGTTCGAACCACACCGCATGATTAGGCATATAGTGAAGATTCGCTCTCACTATTCCGTTCTCATCAAGGCGACCACCTTTGTAATGACCGAGAAGATCGCGTACACTTCGCACCCCGCCCCGCTGCTTCATCTCTGCGTCTGTAGCATGATCACAATATGCTTTCACACCCTCGACGAGAGTCGCAACAGATAGACGTGCCTTCTCTGTGTAGAATCTTCCCTTCGCGCTTCTGTGCTGTGGGAATTTGTTTCTTGAGGTCGGACTTAGAACAGCTACATTTTCGACAACGCAATTATCCTTATCCAGTTTCGCCCCCGCGAACTGAGAAGAAATACTCGCTTCGTGTATTTCCATGCTTCCTTCTCCCGTGCTGAATCGCCCTATCATGTTGATTTCAAGCACATTATTGATCTTCGATCTTATCTTTGCCGGGATATTCAGTTTGTCGTCTTTCGCGTGACTCTCCAAGACCTGAGCGACCGCCCTCAGAACATTCAAGTTCACCGCGCCAGCTGACTCATAGTACCCCGACTTCTTATCTATTTTCCCCGTACCTTGCCTGTACGGTAAATGCCATGTTGATCTTCGCTCTTCGTCGTCTACCCAAAGAAACGCTTTTCGCGGGAAGTTTCGTTTATCGATCTCGAACCACCCTGTGTTATTCGGGCTTTCGTGAAGTACCTTATTGACTTCCCCTGCCAGCCATGCCGCGAATAAAGAATTTTGGATAACCGTATCCATATTACCAATATTTCTTATAGTGTCGTTTTTCATCGATGTAGATTCTCTCTCCATAACCTACCAGCAAACCTTCTCTCTTGATCTCGTCACCATACTCGGAAATGAAGTACTCTTCCACCCCTTTATGATATTCGGATATTTCTCGCTTTCTCAATGCCGGGATCTCATCTCTGATTTTTCGACGTATCTCTGCGACTTCTTTTTTTTCTTCGTCTGTCGCGTGATAATCTATTCGCTCGAATTTCACACTCTTCTCGGCGATCTGATCGCGCAGCTTCTTTTCTGCGTCTTGCCATGTCCCGTTTCGATTCGCAAGATCGGCGCTGAACTCAATGAACAACGAACCCCCGCTGAGTGCGAGTCGTTTCTCGACTGCGTTCATATCCGCTTGTGTGAGCTTCTTCGATTTGATCGTTTCCTTTTTCGCTGCTGTCTTTACGTCTGCCATTTGTGCTTCTCTCCTAAGCTACATTTATTTGATCAACCCTGAATTCGTCCAAGGGTTCAATCGTGATATAACACTCGCACCACGGATGAGGGGTAGAGGGCGCACTTCCCGGGGGATAGTTCCCTGATCCCAATCCGTATAGATCTTGAGTTGCGAGTTCATTACAAATCGGGCAATCAGCCGGCGACCCTGATCGGTTCCATTTGTTCGAGCGGATCCAATCCTTCCCCTGGGAATACGCTGTCGTGCCGAGCCTGTACGCTCGGTTGCTTTCCGTTACTAACACACGTTGAGCGTTCTTTGCTGCTGATCTGTACACGCCACGCCCCGGAGGATGCTGTTTGAAGTACAGTCTCCACTTCTTTGTTCGCATATCTGAATTGGGAGACAAAAGAAGTTTTTTCATCTTCTGAGCGGTTACATTGAGCGGTGTCTGATCGATCAAATCGGTGATAATTGCTTGACGCATATTCGAGAGAGCGACCTGGTTGATATCCCATACCTTCCCGCTCAATTTTATCCCATCGACGGTTGTCTCTGCTGCGTCTGTGAGTCGTCTTGAAAGCTCAATGAACTCTTCTGAGCGCATATCGAATACCACTTTCGTTGCATAGATCTCCGCGGTATCAAGCGTTTTACTCAAACCGAGATTGACAGAAGAGGTCACGTCCTGCTGTACAGTCCGGGATACACTCGCCGAAAGTTCTTTGACAGTTTGCTCGACTCCGAACAACGTCTCTTGCAGCGTCTTTCCCTTAGAAGTCAGAACGATATTTGCTGTTCTGTTCCCGGCGACGATGTATTGTCTGTTTAGTCGAGTAACGGAAGCGAGCAGCATTCGTTGCTGCTCTTTTCTTCCAAGTGACATTATCTGTTTGATTTCGGGTTCGATCATATCGCCAACTTTTCTTGTCGCGTGAAATGATATATGCGGTCTGTCATTGCCTTGTGGTAGTCTGCGTCAATCTCAAATCCCATGTATTCGAAGCCCATATCGATACAAGCTATGATTGAGCTACCGCTACCTACGTGGGTATCAAGTATCTTGTCGCCTTCTTTGGCGTAGTTCTTGAGGAGCCATTTGTATAGGTCTATGGGCTTTTGGGTGGGATGTATGCGGTGTTCTTTGTTCTTCATATTCTCTTGCAACATACCATGCCACTTGTATTTGAATAATCTTACTGCTGTCTCAAAGGATGTCCACGCCAGCTCACAATCAGCAAAATCATTCTTGCCGTTGTCCTTATCCCAAACCACCACACAGCTTGTCGGTGGCAAATCAAAATGATTGCCCCCCCATATGATGCGGTTTACCGATACCCTATCTATCTCTTGGAAATACGTTTTATTGGGTACGGCGGTATCATTAAACGTGTGGTATTTTTTAGACTCTGCCAAACAAGAGCGGGTATGATTATTACCACCACCCTGCCCAATCCCATACGGCGGGTCTACTATCGCAAGCTCAAAGTACTTGTCGGGAATATCGGCCATGCCAGCCATGCAGTCCATTAAATATACTTTATTCAGAGTCAGCATTTGCATCCTCTTCGCCGTGATCGTCGTCTTCATTCTCTGGGTCATCTCTGCTCACTATTTCATCTGCTTCGTCTTCCATTTCCTCGAGCAGCAGCTCTTGTTCAACGTCATAATCCCTGCCGAGTTCCGCGCTTGCTGTATGACCACTCGCCCACCCCTGGTTGTTTTGGAGTATCAGAGCTTGAGTTTCTTTCACTACGTCTCGAACGGCAATGTCGGGATATGTGATCATGCAGTCTGTTGACATTTCTCTGGTGATCTCGACTTCGGTGATAACGTCTTCGTCATTCACTACGGGAACTGTCGCGATCTCATAGTCTGGTATTTCTCGATGATCGATCCCCGTCAGAATCACTTTCTCGTATATTTCTTGAAAGAACATCGAGAAGATATCTTGCCAGTCTTCGAACTCCATGACCGCAGGACCCTCAGAAACCATCGTCGAAGCATAGTTCGCGTTCGAAGCGTCACTCGTAACCATGAATTCAGGTAGACCGACTCCCGCTGCAATCGCCAGAAGCACCGCTCTACCGTCATGATGAACGTCTGCTGCGTCGAGCTTCGGGCTTTTGAAATCATAGTCAACTCCCTGATTCGTTGTGATAACAGAAACGCCCTCTGGTGCTTTCGTATACTTTGAATCGTCGGGTGCCGAGCTGTTCGCGGTGTTCTGATCTGATACGATGTTCGCTGCTTGTACTTTCGAGCCTGTCACTTTCTTGACGAGTGCGACAGTCGATCTCAGCTGAGAAAGTTTCATTCGTGTGTTCAGCCATTTGTAGTACATCGAGAGAAAAGGCATAATCACTTCGAGCAGAGATCGTCCGCGCAGAACGTCTGAATCGACGAGAATTTTAAGATGCAGAACTTCCTCTGCTGGAATGAGAGTGCTTCTGTACCAGTACCCCGTCACGTCTTCTATGTCTTCCGGGTTCGTCTCGATACCGTTCATGGAGTTCTTGACAGGTTGATCTCTTGGGTTTCTTATGTCTTTGGCATTCATGAAGCGAATGACAGGATCAACTCCGTCGATGAAAAAACGCACAAAGACTTCCCCGTCTCTCATTGCTCGACGCACAATTTCCTTCGCTCGTTTGAACATTTTGTTCCGTTTCCAGAAGTTGTCCCAATACGCGATCAGCTGCTCGTCTTCACTACCGGGATCGATCTTGAACCCGCGCCCTGCGATGTACTTTTCGAACAGTCGAATGATGTTTCTCGCGTGAGGATTCTTTACATACAAGCGTTGAGCAGATTCTCTCATCTCGTCTTGATCGGTTACGTCGAGCTTTCGAGCATCGCTGCCACCGATGAGCGACCACGCATCTTCGTCCCGATCCCTGAGTGCGTCTTTTGTCGTCGCTTCTGTTATCGCATATACCTTTTGCAATGTTTCGAGTTCGATCTTCTTTCTTAGAGTACGGACTTTAAAACCTTCAAACATATTTCACCTAACCCGTTTTAACTTCGGTTTTATCCCAACAAAACCCCAACCATTGTCGCCAGATCTGCAAATATCTTTCACCTTTGCGAGTATAAGACGACCAGTGTATTCGAGGAATTAGGTGTGTAATGAACCACTTCATATTCACTCCTTTGATTTTGGTTTGGGTTTCCCGGCTTTGCGGAATGCGATAGAAATTGCTTGTTTTGGTTTATAGCCAGTGCGGACGAGTTCTGAAATATTCCGGTTGATTACGTCCGTGGAAGTTCCTGTCTTTAGGGGCATAATCCCTCCCAGTTTCTTTCATATATCCTATTATCCTATATATTAACGCCGTTTTCAACATCTTTCTCAGAAAAGAACTGATCGCGTGATTCTGGTAAAACGTATATAGCGTATACAAATGAGTCACCTTTATCCGGGGAGCGTTGTAATCTCTTCTTGAAATCGTCCTTTGCTTCTGCTCTGAGTCTCCCGTCACTGTGTATCTTATACTGCATTCCGGTGAGATCTTCGATCAGTTCGGGATCGTCGGGAATGCTGATCACGTTGCCTTCTTCATACTGTCTCTCGAACAGATCTCGCGCAGTCATCCACATTTCGGCTCTCTGGTTGAAATACTTCTCGACCTCGAACGCTTTCTCTGAACTCACTATGCCGTAACACGGTTGACCCAACTCTGCGAGTCTGTCGAATACCCCGGCGCCTACACCTATCGCGTCCACCTGGACGATCTCGTTATTCGGTATCAAAGCTCGAACGATCCCCGTGGTTTCCATCGTGTTCTTTTTTCCCCAGACGGTTTGCAGTACAACGACTTTGTTTTTGTACTGAGTGAGGACTGTCTGATCGTCGCCCATTCGCGCGACGTCAAGCCCCCAGATTGCCGGTTGAATGTATCCATCGGGTGTAACTTCTGCGTTGATCGCGCTCTCGACCCATTTCAGCGGGATAATGTTGTTGGTCCCGAACGTGCTGAACTCGCCGAGTACCTTCGTTTCCCACATGAACTTATTCGTCTCGTACCACTCGTCGTATCGATCTCTGATCCACTCTTCCGAAGCGATCTGAACAGTGTTGCCACGCTTCAACGGCCACTCTGTACCCTCGTGAGGCTTGCCGTATTCATAGAGCTTTGGATTGACTTCTTTTCTGAACTCCGGGAAATTCGCGATATCGACAAGGGGAGAATCGAACGCCGAGAGGCGTATCTGCTTCCACTGTGACCGCTGTTCTGAATGATGCTTCCTGAAATTACTCTGCTGATCTGCTCCGTCTGTCGTGCTGAGTTCGAGCACACAACAGAATCCACCCGTAAGAGATCCCTCGATTGAGTCCTGCAGCCAAGGAGCGACACCCTTTGCTTCGTCTACCACCCACAGAATAAACGGCGCGTGTTGCCCTTCCATGCGGTCTGCGCGGTCTGTCGAGAACCCAAACATGAACCATTCCGGAGCGATCTTCACCGACATTTGAGTCTGCTGGCCATAGATCCGCTTGCCAACTCGCTGATATATTCCCCCGATTTCTTTCCAGAGCAGCTTCTCGACGAGCTTGTTCGTGGGTGCTGTAGTAATGACTATCGAGTTAGGGAAGAGGTTGAGAAAGGTTACTGCGATATTCGCTGCGGTAAATGTCTTTGATATTCCGTGACAGGCTCGAACTGATACTCGCTGGTACTTCCAAACGTAGTCGATGATCATTCGCATTCCAGACCACAGATACGCGCCGAGCTGCTCTTCGATGAAAGCTTCGGGCTTTAGAACATAGTCAATCGTCGGGTTACTCATCTTTTTCTTGATCTTTCCTGAACTGCTTCATTGTCTCTGCGACGATATCGATATATGGTTTATTCGCGGCAACGTCCCTTGCTGTCACGTCCACGTCAATCTTGATCTTTGATTCTGCGTCTATGCCGTGAATGTCTTTGAGGTCGTGAGCAGCTTTCAATCTGACATTCCAGTCTTCGACAGTGATTGCTTTATCACCACGAATAATGATCCTGTTCGCCCCAAGTGCTCCAGCTATTACTTGCGAGACCCGTTCTTCCCCGAGTCCGAGTTGAGAGAAGACTTCGCTCCAAGTGCCGATCTTCTTTATGATCAGCTGCTTGATTTTGTATCCCTCTTTCGCGGCGTTCATTTTTGACATTTTCGTCTTCGGTGTGTACGCCTTATAACACTGGTCAAGACGTTTCCCGTCTACAAAAAGAGCGTGCATAAATTTGAACTCTTTGACCGTAAGTTTTTTCGGTTCTTTCATAACCACTCCAAGAAAAGTCCGCTGCCAGTTAAGCGGACTCTGTTTATTTAAGCTGTCTTTTCAAAATCTTTGTTTACTTTTCCCTTTGTAAGGAGATAGAAGATCGGCGTATCTACTGCAGCAATACAGATCTTGAGAAGATATTGCGACAACATCATCCATGCAAGGTTCGGCACACTACCAGCGAACGCGATCGATATATAAATAGCGGTATCGAGAGCTTGAGAAGTCATCGTCGAGGCGTTGTTGCGAATCCACTTATGCTTGCCATTAGTTTTCTTTCCCATGAAGTCGAAGAACCACACGTCCCACGTCTGAGAAACTCCATACGCCACCATCGATGCCAACACGAACTTGAGGTTAGTCCCGAGCAGAGTATTGTATGCTTCGTCAACGTTTTCCGCGAACGATGCTGCTGGCAACCACTTTGTGAAAAGAATCATTAGCGCAGCAAACACCGTACAGATAAACCCTATGAGAACCACTTTGTTTGCAGTCTTTTTTCCATAGAGCTCGCTGATCAGATCGGTCATCAAGAAGGTCACTGCGTATAAAAGAAACGCGCCGGGAACGATGAACCCAAAAATATTGAGCACCTTTCCAGCAACGACATTGGAAACTACCAACGCAGTAACGAAGATTGCAATTATGATCTGCTGTTTAAGTTTCATATAAACTCCTGTTTATTTATTTCTCGTAACTGGCAACGAGATATTCACTAAAATTTCTCAAGGTATTCCGCATACAACAACCATTGCATGAAATTGTGTTTCGCTACCTCGTACGCCTTGAGCATCATTCCTTCTGGTGGTTTGGATTTTTTCATCCCTGTTCCGGTGAAATGGTACATATATCCACCGATGTTTCCGTGAACCCACGCTGTCGAGTCTACACTATCGAATCTATATTCCTTAATGTTCTGCTTCGTAAATCCAAGCCCGTGTATCTTACAGCCGTTTTTGTGCGAAATCTGTATCAGTTTTTTTAATGCGGGGTAATCTATCGGCCGGATCTCCCTCGATACTATCCCGCCAATCGCTATGTATTTATAATCCTCTACCATTCGGTGAAAGTAATCCATTCCCCTCGAAACGTGCCACACCGGAATGCTCTGTCTCCCTGTTGCCTGTTCTATGGTGTCTCTGTATTCCTCGACCTTTTCCAATCCGGTCACAACGTCGATATCGAGTTCGTAGAATAACTTGATTTTGTATTTCTTAATTACCTTGATATATCTCTGCACGTACTCTTTCCAGTCCGGTGACTCCGCGCTATTCTCCATGAAGGTATAAGCCCCGGAATCCAACATGAAACCTTTGTAATAAGGAACCGCGTCATATTGCCATTCTTTCGCATAAAAGAACGATTCCAAAGAATAGACTCTACGGAAAAACTCCATATCGTTTTCAATGTCGTTTTTCAACCAGTTCTTCCGATATCCGTTATTATCTGCTAAACGCATTTTCACGGGGTGTTTCCTAAGCCTATTATCTGACATCGTTTGAGCGAGATAAAGTTTCATGATTTCTACATATCCGTCTTTCGGCCATGACTTGAGACTGGCGAGATATATTTTCACTCAAACACATATCCACACTTCGGGCATACCGTGTGCTTCTCTGCCTTTTCCTTTGTCCCGTGTTTGAAGAAGTCGTCGATATTCACTTCTATATCTTTTAGGTCAATAGCAGAACCCATGATCTGAGTCATATCCTCGACCTTCATCGGTGTGAGAAACTCGTCAATACCTTGCTGCGTGAATTCTCCGAACTGGCTGAGGTAGCTCGTCATGCGTTGCTTTGCTTCCGCGAGGTCTTTCGCCTTGATGAATACGGCTTTCAGTTCGGGTAGTTGATACCCCTCTTCTTTCATCCGTTTCAAAGCGTCGAGTCGTTGCACCCCGTCCAGTAGTCGCAAGCGTGTTTTTGTTTTTGTTTTGCTTTTCCAGACATAGAAAACAGAGTCGAAGCCGTTTTTTATTATGTTGGTTTTAAGTTTCTGATACCCTGTATCCGTTAGAACTTTCAGGTTCCCTTGTATGTTCTCGAGCTGTTCGAGCTCAACTGTTCCGAATCCCACGATGGTGTTTTTGATTTGTGCCATGTTACCTCTTCTTGTCTAAGTGGTGATAGAAATATAGCCTACTCAAAACGGCATTGCAACTTCTTTGATGCTCGTTATCTCCCGGTAGCACTTCTGGAAATCCTCGACTGTCTTCGGTCTTCTGCCAAGATGATTATATATCAATTCGAGAATCGCAAGTTCAAGAGGGTAGTCCACGGTGTTTTTCCAGAGAGATTGCTGTCTGTCTACGAGATCCAGAATATCAACCATCTTCGGTTCATGTAGAAAAGGAACGTCTTCCACCGCCAGCGGTATTGTCCAGTATTGCGAAGCGTGAAGCTGTCGATATTTCCCCGGTGCAGCATAATAGTATTTCTCATAATCGAGATACCATTGCTTCGCTTTTATTCCGGTGTGCATGACGAACCCCGCAGGGTCGAACATCGCGGTCGAAGCGTAGACAATGTGATTCGGATCGGTCTTGCAATAGTTGATCATTCGCTGCGTCATTCTGTTGTCCATGAACGGAGCATCGCCACAGATATCGAGAATGAAATCAAGCTCGTTCTCGTTGATACATTGCATATGTCGCTCGATCAGAATATCCGGATGTCCTCTGGTCAAGCTCACTCCGTAATCTGAGGCGATCTCTTCGAGCGGATCGTCTGACTTTAGATAGGACGTGCAAACGATTATGTCGTCGAGCTGGTCAAGCTCCTGCAGCTGCTCGATGAGGTGCGCGAGTATCGGTATCCCCGCGATCTTTGCTATTACCTTGCCAGGGTATCTCTCGCTGTCGTACCGTGCCGTGATCATTGCTCCAAGTTTCATGTTTTCTCCTTTTCTTCGATTGCTATTTGTATCTGACAACCCATCCCGTGAGATATAGCCAGACCGCAGCCGCCCGATGTGATTTCCTTATACCAATCTATCTCATCGCACAGACTTTCTATTGCTTTCGCTGCGTCATAATCCACCTTCCCGACTCTGAAATCTTCCCTTATTTCCAATATCTCTTGATCTTTCATGTTTTTATTCCTTTCCTTTTTATTCTGACTTGTTCTTCCTCGTCTGATATCTCCACTAAAGTTGCTGCGTATTTTCTAAGCCCTGATATGAATCGTAGTGTCTCAAGATGCTTCTCGAACCCCTCGCGCTGATATATAGGAACGATCAATCTTCGCGTTATCATATCTTCATATCCGCGTGGATCTGGACTTTCCCGTTCACCATTTCTACCGGGTCGCCTTCTTGAATATCTTCTCCGGCTGTAAAATATTTCGGTGTATCGATTTCAGGTATACCGGGATTTGATTGCGCTCCGGCCATCCCTCTTGTATCTCCCCATTCTCCTTGGCAATACGCCCCTTTCCAAAAGTCAAAAAGTTCTCTGCATAAATCAAGATTCATATTTCTGGTTTGGTTCCCGAACGAAGCACACGCGACACGCAACCTCCCTTCGTCGTCTCTAACCAACGACCCGTATAGCGCCGCAACGGTTTGGACTTTCAGAGTATCGTTCGTTGCATGGAGCATGACCGCATTCAGATATGTACCAAGCCGCAAATGTGGTGATGCGTAATGTACGTCTACTTTTATTTTATTGAATAGCTCCACCGTCAATTCGACCGCGGCTTTTATCTGTTCTTCTAAAGAGCTTAGTTCCTTTTTAGTCATTGTATCCCCTCCATGTGATATTTTTCGTCGAGTGAATAAAACATACAATGAAAATCCTGCTCGACCTTATTCGTGATTCCTTTTTTCTTTATCCAGCATCTCGCCATTTCGCAACCTGTTTTCGTCAGCATATCAGAAGTAAATTCAAGCCAGCCGTTGCCGGTGTTTTCACTCACGTCGAAATAGATCGCTGATTTTTTCTCGTCAACAAAAAACAGAACTTTCAGACCTTCTTTATTCAGCTGTTTGAGTTTCTTCTTTATTTTCTTCGCTGTCACTTCTTTTGCCTCCCCCAAATCTTCCCGGTGATACAAACGACTTGTGAAATTCACCGCTCGTTTTCACGATGCTGACAATTCCCTTTCTCCCGTTTCTCGAATGAAATATCTTTCGTTTGTTCTTGGCTTT
>Ga0208904_1000637_pt1 | contig 27507 bp, 58 predicted proteins | sample AntAceMetag02UKB_FD_184774 | JGI IMG/M metagenome (GOLD analysis project Ga0208904, IMG submission 184774) | Saline lake microbial communities from Ace Lake, Antarctica - Antarctic Ace Lake Metagenome 02UKB (SPAdes) (version 2) | ecosystem: Environmental > Aquatic > Non-marine Saline and...
TGGCAACTAATTTTAAAGAAGCATATCAAGAACTAATAAAATATTTTTACAATAATGTTGAAGACCAGGACATATACGACAATTGGATGAGCTTTCAATTAAGAGAACTTACAGAACTGATTGAAAAAAGAGAAAGCGAGGGGTTTAACTCCGCTAACTTAGACGATAAACGAAATATTTTATCGCTACGCTCAAAACACTTCAAGCTTATCGCAAACAGTTAGCTAAATAAAATTAGTCCCCCAAAAAACAAAATGAAGAAGAAAAGAATATTAATTGGATGTGAGTTTTCAGGGAGAATCAGGAGAGAATTTGCTAAAAGGAAACATATTGTAATGAGTTGTGATTATTTAAAAACTGAACTACCTTGTGAATTTCCTAATGAATTTCATTATCGGGGCGATGTTTTAGATATATTGAATAATGGTTGGGATTTAGCAATATTTCATCCTCCATGTACTAGGCTTTGTAATTCAGGGGTTATGTGGTTAGAGAAAAGAGATTTATGGGAAGATATGAAAGTTTCAGCATTATTTTTTAAGAAATTATTTAATGCAGACATAGAACAAATATGTGTAGAGAATCCTATTCCTCATAAATATGCTTTAGAAATAATCAAAAAGAAATATGACCAGATAATTCAGCCATGGATGTTTGGACATGGAGAAACAAAAGCTACTTGTTTATGGTTAAAAAATTTACCTAAATTAAAACCAACAGATATAGTGGAGGGGAGAGAACAAAGATTGCATAGATTACCCCCTTCAAAAGATAGAGCAAAGTTAAGGAGTATAACATTTCCAGGTATTGCTAAAGCTATGGCAAAACAATGGGGGACTAATTTAACTCCGCAAACTTAGCGATAAACTAAATACAAAGAGGTGAGACTATGAAAAAAGAAAAACATAACATAGAATATCTTTGCGGTTGCATACACGAAATTAAGTTAAGTAATGGATTATGGAGTGCAACAGGAAAAAATAAAAATTGCGAAGATCATAAAAAGTGATAATCAGATTTATAAAAAAACTATGTAAATTCTTATATGATGATATTAGAACAGATATAATTACATTAAAAAAGATTGCTAAAGGAAAAGCTAAACTCCAAACAGGAGGAGAAAAACTAACTTTAGATCTTTACTTTGAGGCCTTAAAAGAATATTGGTGGGTTTTTATGTTAATTATATTAGCTTTTGTTTGTGGCATATTTTTCTCTTCTCAACATTACCAGGATAAATGCAATACTTTAATCTTAGAAGAATACATACCTCAAATAGAAAAATATGAAAATAAAGAAGAACATATATTTCAGAACAACGAAACATTTATTAATTTCAATATTTTAAACCCTAATGAAACAAAAACTAATCACCTCCACTGATTTAGTGAACAGACACTTGTTTCAGGATATTAGAGGTGTATTTATACCACTCCAAAAGGAATATATTACTATAATATACCCTCTAATATCTATAAATTCTCATCCATTTATCTCTATTCTGCCAGGCATAATATATTATAGTCAAACAAATAACCAATAAAAATAAAGATAATAAAACCCAAACAAATCTAGGCACTTTAACAAGAAATCTAAAACCATATTTAACAACAAAATCCAAAACAAATTTAGGCAAACCTAATATAAAATCTACTGTTTTGTTAAGTTCTGTAAATTGCATTTATTTTAGTCCAATTTTTTTCTAGGTTCTTTTAACTTCTTTAATATTTCTTCTAAAAATGAAATTATAGGTTTCTTCATTTCATCTTTATATGAATAAATTATACTATCCATATTAAAAGATATTGCAAAAGTGTCAATATCATTTTCAACACAAATTAATTTATTATTTTCTTTTTTTTTATTAAACATTTTTGATTTCATTTTCTTAAACCTCAACCCTTATATTTAATTCCTGTTCACTTATTCCACGAATAGACATCTTAAACTTTCTTTCACATTTAGGACAATAAAGCCATCTATCCAAACCAATACCTATTAAACGATTATTATGCCACAAAAATAATAAATTAGTTCTACTACAATAAGGGCAATAAAAAGTGTGTTGGTTTCCTATCGGTTTTTTAGCTTTTAAAATATCACATTCTTTAATGGTCATTTATAACACCTTCTTATATCCATCTTAAGTTCATAATCTATACAAACCCCTATCAATGGAATAATTTTTCCTTCGACAGAGTTATCTATCAAAGAATAACACAACAACCCACTCATAAAACATAATGCAATTATCCAAATTAAATGTATCTTTTCCATTTTCTAAAATTCCTCCTTCATAAATTGGTCATAAAAAGTCATTCCCTCAATAACTTTTCTTTTCTTTATTTTCATAATAAGATTATAACCAAAACCTAAAGCTATAATCCCCATAATTAATGCTAAAAACTGGGAAAAGTATATATAACTCAGAGTAGCACATAATCCAAATATTTTAAAACCTATCGTTGGAAAACCAAAATGTATTAATTTAAAAGCAGAACTATCAAACCAAAACCATTGATTATAATTCATTTCTTTTATAGAACATTTAGGGTGATATTCCTTAACATCTTTAGTCCAATCTTTAATATATGGAAATATCCATACTCTTCTTTTTCTCCAATGTTCAGTTACCATTAATTATCTCTTAATCCTATACAAAATATCATGCGTATTAGAGGCTATATAACATAATATTCCTACTGGAATGGTAAGTTCCCATTTAAACATACTTCCATAAACAAGTATCAAAACACCAGCAATTAACCATGCCTTCACCAAAAACTTTTCTATTTTATTCGTCATCTTTTTCATCTCCAAACATATTTTTAACTAAAGCTAATATTATTTTACCGACAATATAAATAGATATAACCCATATAAGAACTTTAACAACAATTTGTATTATCATATTAAACATAGCCATCTTAACACCCCTCACACTTTATAATATCTTTTTCTCCTGGTATATCTGAAAGTTTACAGTTAAAAGTAGTTTCTATCTCCCTCTTCCCATCAACATATTCTATATTATTACCATATAATTCTAAACAAACCTCATCAGCAACATCCTCAGAAATTACAACACCCTGCAAATAAATTGAGGACATTAAAAGAGCAGTCATCAAAATTATACCAATAACAAGTCCTGCACCCAATCCTAAATTAAATTCATCTTTTCCCATTTCCTTTACCCCCTATAACCATTAACTTTTTAACACTTTCATCAAAAATTAATGTAGGGCTGTACTTATTCTTCTTAAGAAACCTCATAACACTTTTCTTAACCCTTATTGATATTATTTCTGTCTTTTTTTCTTTTTTAAGTTCTTTCATTTTCAATTCACCCCTCTAACATTTATCAACCCAAAAAAACCCATACCTACACTTAACACACCATAAACACATATAATAAAATAACTTTCAATATTTACACCAAATAATATATTCCATAAGCCAATTACGAAAATAACACACCCATTAAATGTTATCATAAAAGATAAATATTTTATAATTTTATTTGTTTTCATTTTCCAATCTCCATAAAGCTATAAACAGAATGGTTTGTATTCAGCCATTCCAAAAGTTTTGAAGCTTTAACAATAACTAATATTTTTGTATCATTTTTCTTATTTTACTTTTTGACATCTTTTTAAAAAAGTATTCATATTCATCATTAGCATTAGTATTCAAGCCACCAAAAGTTATGAATATCGTTAGAGTTTTTAATTTTCTATTTAATATTGGATATTCTGCTTTTAATTTTTCAACCATTTTTTTTACCTTTTTTACTTTTAAACCCATCACAACTAATACAATAAAGATTAGGTTGAAAACCTAATCGACAAACAACTTCATGACCCTTCTTACCAAAGAATCCACCTCTATAAATTTTATGTAAATGATGTTTACAAATAAAACATTTATTCATTTTTTTCAATCCCCCAAAAAAGAATCTATCAAAAAAACAAATAAAGCAGCAATAAGACCAAAATTTACATCTAAACTAGTTAAAGCAATCACAACTAACATCATAATTAATCTAGGCAAAGACTTTAACAAAACTAATCTAATTTCTTTCATTTTATTTTACCTCCAATATTCTTTTCAATTTCTCAAATTTCCTTAGCTTCTTAAGAAAATCATCAAACTTAAGCTTACATCTATAACATAAATCTAAATGCTTTTTTCTTTGAATAAAATATGTATCAAAAACTAAAGTATGGTGTTCTTTATTTCCTATAGTATCCTTACAAACATATTTTGTACTTACATATGTAAATACATAACTTATATATAAACTTTTCGGTTTTGTATATACAAAAGCGTATATTGGTATATATAATCAAGAACTCTTACTTGCTTTATTAACCAACTTTTTAATATCATCTTGCGTAAATTGAGCATAAACTTTAGTTGTCTTTAAATCAGTATGATCTATAAGTTCTTGAAGATAGATTAAAGCAGAAGAGTTATTAGCATTTTTCTTAAGGAAATTAATAGAGTATGTATGCCTAAAGCTATGTGGGTGTATCTTTTTGTTAGGCCTGGAGATACCGCACTCACTAGAAACATCCCATATAATCTGGTTAGCCCTGGTTCTATGTATATCAAAGATACGCCTTCTAAGACTTATACCTTCCATTTGAACATAGTTTCTCAATTTATTCATATAGTCATCATCTACTGGTATTAATTTACGCTTAGGGAGTTTCTTTATCCTTAAATGGTTCAATAACCTTTTGTCTCTAATCTTCCCATTTCTACCTCTTTGCCTTATAGGATTCTTCTTAAGGATGTCAAACTCAATAAGGCCGTCATCATACCTTATATCTATAGGCCTCAAGCCCACCTTTCTTGTATAGGGTTTCTCTCCTACTATCTCAGTCACCCTTCTACCAGTTCTAACTAAGGTTAATATAAGCATAAAATCTCGCAGCCTATCGTTCTTCCAGCAATAATTAAGCATACTTTGAACCTCCCTTTCGCTAAGGTAATCTGTTTTGTGCTTCATTGGATCTGTAAAGTCAGCCATTTTATTTCAATCAACTATTTTTATATTCCTCTACCTTTCTACAAGGCTTCTACATCACTCTACAATTTAGGTATTTTGTATAGTTATTAAAGTATTTATATTTTATAACATACACATAGTATTATATATATTATTATAATAGGGTGTAGTGCCTAACTGGCATATTAATCCTAATCCTATATACGATTTACTATACTACTTTAATATATCATATCATTGTTGATGGGCCTTTTTAACAGAAATAAGTTTCGTTTGATTTTCTTTTTTCAGATATCTGTCAAAAGTGCTAACATCCACACCAAGTGCCTTGGCCATTTCAACTTTAGTTACCCTAGTCCTCCCCAAGTCCAATTCATTGTTAAATAGTATTTTAGATACCTTCTCCATTAGGATCATATACTTATCCTTATATAAATTACCCACGCCTTTAACATCAGATACATCCTCTGTCTTTCTGCTCTCTATCTTTAGCCTCTCATACTCATTTACAATCACTGGTAATGCTAAAGCCAGGTTAGGCACTATAAAGTCCATCACTGTATTTGGTAGTTGTCTTTCAATCTTAAGGATAGTATCATTATCTATCTCTTTATGCTTCTTGATTACCTTCTCATAAAGATCATTAGCAAGATCATCATACCAGGGATCTGCACTCCGCCAGTTCCTTTGCTTTCTCTGTATAATAACTCTAGCATATAGATCAGTTCTATAAGGTATGATCGCTCTGAACATAAGATTACCTCTTCTCATAGATTTAGTAAACTCATTAAAGTTTGGCATATTTAAGAACACCCAATTATTCTTAAACCTTTCAGTCATCGCAGCAACATTAACATTTTGTTGTTGCTTATCCTGCCATTGTACTTTAAGCATCTGTTTAGCAGCTTCATCAATCAAAAGAGTATTAAAATTAAGTGCATTAAATTTTTCTATGATCTCATTTCCTTTTGGAATGTATGTAATATTTTTTGTTAAATCATAAGGGCGACCAAATAATATCTGTGCCATAATTACAAAATAAGATTTTCCGCTGGCGGTATCTCCCGAAACTCCAGTCCACGCATCCTTATTCTTCTTAAGTCTCTGCTTAAAATACTTAACAAAATGAAATATAGTAAACCTTTCATTAGGAAATCTTTTATAAAACTCCTTAAGAAAATAATTTAACTTATCTCTATGTTCTTTTTTGATTTTCATTTCAAATAATCCAACAAGTTCTACATTCATCATACCAACTTAAATTATAAATTCTTATTTCACTAAGTGTTACATTTTCCCAATAAGAGAAATTAAATTTACTCCAATTAACTTCTTCTTCTACTATTGGATATCCACAGTTACAATTACAAATAAATTCCTGTTTAGGTCTTTTATCAATAAGTTGAAAAGTTAATTGAAACTTTGGAATTAATTGAACAATTAATAATAAAACTAATAATCCAATTATTATATTCTTTTTTGTTAATATTTTCTTAATCTTCACTCTTCAAACTCTCCTTTAAATCCAATATCCCCACAATCACGACAACGAAATATAGAACTATACTCTACTTCTCTCCAAATATTGTGTGATTTACATTTTTTGCACTGCATTTTACATATACTTTTACATATACTATTCTACTATTGACCTCTTCGCTCTTGCATAAATCCCTCTTTGTGCTTTCTCTGTTTCAAATCCTAATCCAACTCTTTGTTTTAAAGTAATCAAAACACTCTCTAAATAAAGTAAATTATTATGTACTTTATGAGGGATAGCCCGATCATTATAACTTTCTAATAACCTTTTACAATTCTTCTTAATCCTAATAACATCATCACTAATAACAGTGCCGAATATAGTTCTAATCCTCTCCCAATAAGCATGAAGCATCCCATAAAAATTCCATAGAGTTGAAATATCCTGGACAAAAGAAGCAACCTCAATACTAACCTTAGTTATATCATCCTCTAAGTTTGCTAACCTCTCCAATTCTCTAGCCCAATTAGAATATCTACTTCTCAATCCTGTAATTCTAGCTTTACTTAAATTAGCTAAGCTTTCAACTACTTCTGTCTCTTGTTCTTCTGCATCATAAATAGAAAAATCAAAATCTATTTCCTCATCTTCTTCTTTAGGTTTTTCTATCTCTTCCACTTTTCACCTTCAATCTTTTTGTAGCATAACAATTCACTAAGTCAACTCCTATGTTACATTTATCCTTATCTTCACATTTCTCACAACCGCATTTTATCATCATATCTATTGTTGCTTTATCTGGTTTCATCACAACAACCCCAACTTATCCATATATTTAATAAGTATTTCGTAAGCGATAGTTAAGTTCTTATTAATCCTTTCGTTCATATTAGAAGGGAAAACAATTTTAACACCTTCTTCAGTATTTCGAGAATATAATTCCTCTTTATTCCTATACCAAGTTATAATCATCTCAACCTTCTTAATTATTTTTCTATGCCCAGCATCACATAGTCTGCTCTTAATCTCAGATTTAATATTCTCTAAAGAGTCGCACATTAAATCAAAGTTATTAACACCAGAACCAGATTTACCTCTTTTAAATAACTCTCTCTGTAAGTCTAACCCTTTCTTAAAGTTAGATACCTCTGGATCTATATATGTTCTAGTTGATTTAGCTATTAATCCTTTTGCCATTATGAATTAAAGAAATTAAAAAGAGATCCAAACACTAAAACACCACCTAAAGCATAATTAGCTAACAAAGGATATACCCACCCAGCAATCGCTACAACACCACCAATACCATATAATGTAATAGCTGTTTTTGTTGATACTTCCATTTCTTTTTACCTCCTATATTGTTTCTTAATCTTTCTTAATTCAAGACACTTAGAACAAAAAAAACTTAAACATCCAGTTCTTATTAATTCTATATCTTTAAAGATTCTCCAACTATGGTCACATTTTTTATTTACCATTTTATTTACCTCCTATATTTTTGTATCTATTTCACTTTTCATAAAAGCTTCAAACTCGTATGAAGGAACTAGATTATTTTTCTTACAATATTTCTGATAAGCCTTCCAAATATTAGGCCTTATTGAAATTGTAACAGTTTGTTTTACATTACTCATAAATATGGAATAACTATCTCATATTTAAACCTTTCGGTTTTTTTAGAAACCTTTATATATTTCAATGTTCTAAACCAATATCTAAACACATACCTCCTTTATTTAGTTAAAGGGAAAGAGGGGATTAACTCCCTTCTTTTAAAAAAGAGGCTTTAAAATTGTAAACATAGCATTAAGAAAAAGAAAATTAGCAGAAAGGGCTTTAGCTAAGATTAGAATGGGTAAAAGACCTGATCCTGTAGAGGCAGCACAATTAAAATGGTATTCTGGATGGAAGGGCAGAGCAGGGAGGGGGGCAGTACAATCTTCTGAAAGACAAATTCAAATTAAACAAAGAGAAATTCTTATAGGTCAAAGAAGATTAGGGGGAGTAGGAACAACACCAAGAGATATAAAAGGAAAACCTATTCAACAAAAATATAAATGGCAAAGAAAACCAAGAAGGATTTTAACTTCTTCTCAATTATTAAAAGCAAAATCATTAACACCAGAAGCACAACAAAGAGAATATGGGAGAATTATAACTAGAATAGCACCTAAATTAACTAAAACTCAAATAAGAAGAGCCTATTCTTTTACAGATAAAGAACAAATGAGAAGATATGGAAGAGTAGTAGTAGTACAACCCAAATTTAAATCAGCAGATAGGATAGTGGAATCAACTTTTCCCTCATGGCATCCCAAAGCAGGACAAAAAGTTGTTTTTAAAGTAAACATAGACTTCTTAAGAAAGATTCAAAAATCACCTGCAAGAATACAACAAAGTACTATCCAAGCTATGATCGAAAGAGGAACTTTTGGAGGGGTTATTGATGGCAAAGTTATGGGTACAATATCGGCAGATGATGAAAAAAACATATTAGGAAAATTTGGTTTACTAAAAAGTAAACATAGAGAAGAACTTATTAAAAGGGCAGCTTTAGAAAAACAAACATATAGTTTAATACCTGCATCGATTGCTTTAGCAGGGGTAAGAGCGGTTATAGGTGCAGTTAATGTTTTAAATCCATTTAAGATTAAACAAACTGCAACAGGTGCTTATCAAGCAGTAAGACATCCTATAACAACATTAGGTGCAATAGGTAGAGAGTTCGTTATAGATCCTATAGGGGTTGTTACTGAGTTTGCAGTTTATTCAGAAACATTAAACTTAGCTGGAAGATTAGCCAAAAGAAGTAAAGTTGGGAGATATGTAGCAGAAGAACTATATATTATCGCTCAACCAAAACCTTTAAGACCTATCGTAAGAAGAATAATTAAATCCGCTAAGGCACAAGAAATATTAAATCCTTACAAATTAAAAGAAATAAGAAAAGTTGATTTCTTAAAAGTCAAATCAATAACAAAAATAGAGGCTACAGCATTAAAAAAAACATTACTACAAACCGACGGAGTTGTATTTGGATCATTACCTACCCACACATTATCAAAGGGAAAAACCCCTTTACCTAAAGATGTTGATTTGGCTGTCCCTGTAGTTAGTCAATTCAATCAACAATTTATAAGAAACTTACCTCAAAAAGTAAAAAGAAATTATCTTATTAAAGGTCAAAAAATATATAGGGTTGTAAGCAGTGCTAAACAAGCCTCTGATAAATTTGGGGTTATGAAATATAGGGGAAGATTTTATGATCCAATATTTGATGTAAAGCCCATAAGTAGATTAATTCCTCACAGATCTTTAATAACAAGAAAAGGAGAAATACCAGTAACAGGATATGTAACAAAACTAAAAGCTATAGAATCACTTAAAAAAATAAATAAACTTATAGATGAAATTAATTTAATAAAATCAAGATTAAAAAAAACAAATAAAAAACCAAGCATAAAATCATTTAATAAAAAACTCAACTTAAAACAAAAACAACTTAAAATAGAAAAAGCTAAATTTAAACTAAGCCAACTTCCAAAATTAACAAGAAGAGCAATAGAGAACGCTTTATTAGTACCTACTCAAAAACTAATTAAAGTAGAAGGTATTAAGATGGTAGGGTTTGGAGAACAAACAACAAGAAAAGCATTAGGAACATTACAAGTATTAATAGAAAAAAACCCAAGAAGGGCTAAAGATCCTCAAAGTTTCTTAATAGGTTTAGAAGTTCAATTAGATTCACTTAAAAAATCTAAGCCAAAAACACCAATAGGTAAATTCAGGACAAATAGAAGAATAAAAATAATAAGCGACGCTATAAAAATGCTTAAGTCAAAAGAATTTAGTAAACTTTTAGAGTCAAAAGTACCTGGCTTAACTAAAGAATATCCTTTAGTAAGTAAAATAAATACCTTAAGACTAAAAAAACTTAATTTCAAAAAGATAAGGGAAAAAGTAAAAGAAAGAATTAGAACAAAATTAATTAAGAAATATAAAAAAATTAAAAAAGAAACTAAACCCTCAACTATTAAAAGAAAAATAAAAGAAAAAGAATTTATTAATTTAAAAGAAGTGTCAAAATCTCCAAGTAAATTACCTAAACATTTAAGAAAAAGTTATTTACCTTCTAGTTTAAAAAAATCCAGATTACCTAAATCAAGATTACCTCCCTCCAGGATACCTAAATCAAGATTACCTAAATCAAGAATACCCAAATCTAAAATTCCTATCTCAAGATTACCTCCCTCTAAAATACCCCCCTCAAAAATTCCCAAATCTAAAATTCCTATCTCAAGATTACCTCCCTCAAGATTACCTCCCTCCAGGATACCTAAATCAAGAATACCTAGATCAAGAATACCCACATCAATTAGAAGAAGAAAAACCATTCCAAAAAAAACAATTATAAAAAGAAGATTCCAGAGAGAGGAAAAAGAAAGAAAAAAGAAATTTCTTAAAAAACAACTTCACAGTAAATTTTTATATTTACCAAGCTTAGAAGCTAAAATATTTGGTATCAAAGCTAAGAAAGGAGAAAAAAGAAAACTACTTAAAGTTGGAAGATTATTCACAGGTACAGAAACAAGAAAATTAATTAGAAAAAGATGAAAAAAATATACGATATAGATACAGAAGAAGAATTAGATATTGAAGAAGAAGATCATTTAAAGGGAGATTCAGAAGATGATTTATTTAATGAAGATTTAAGTTTTGATAATATGGGTTTAGGGGGGTTGCCTTCTCCTATGGAAAAACACGCAGACCTTCTAAAAGACTTAACTAATTTTGCACCATACCTCAAAGAGACTGTTAATGGGTGGCTAGGTTTAATTTGGGATCACTCAACAGGAACTTATGAAAAAGATCCAAATGGAACTCCTATAATGAACGCAAAATGTGCTTCTTGGTCAGTATCATTTCTAAAAACTTATGCAAGAAATAATAACATAATAACTCACATTGGAAAAAACGAATACATATTTTTAGTTGATGATATAATTAGTGTAATCTGGTATAACATAGGCTTAAGAGAAGATTTTGGGATAGCAAACTCAGGAGATGTTTTAAGGATATGTACTGAATTACAACACTCAGCAGAGTTAGTTTTAATGGGGGCAGGTGATGGAAAATATAATGAGTTATTAAGCACAGCAACACAAAGAAATGAAAATGTAAACTTTCAAAGAATAACAGAACCAAATAATCCAATAGGATTATCACCAAACAAACAATTTCAAGAAAGAGCAAAAGCATTTCTAACTGGGAAATAAGAGGTAAATAAAAATGATAGGAAAAGACTATGCAATTTTAAACAAACTAAGGGAAGAAAAAAAGAACCTTATGAGAAAAGCAAATAAGATGAGAGAAGCTGAAAGAAGAAAAGTAGATGCAGAAAGAGAAATGATGCAGCTTAGAGGAGAGATTAATAAGCTTAAAAGAGAAACAGGAAAAGATATAGTTTCTTTTGCTAGAAGAGAATTAAAAGGATCTAAAAAAACTTATGATGATCCAGTAGTTAGAGCAAGAGTTCAAGCAAGAAGAGCAAAAACAAAAGCAAAAGTGATGAAAGGTTGGAAGGCATTTAGATCTTTTGCTAATAAGTATGGTTGAAAAACACAACATTAAGGTATCAAACCCTATCCAAACTGTTAAAATGTAGCTAAAGAATAGGGGTTTTATTTATAAAGGAGAAAAAAAAGATATGTATGGAGGTTTGTAAAAATGGTTAATTTATGGTTAGTAATTCCAATCACAGCGGTTGCAGGTTTTTTAGGTATTGCAATAGGTTATTTGATTTATACATGGTCACGCCCAAAAAAGATGACATGGGATGCCAAAATATATCAATTAGGAGATGGCGTAATACCTCCCCCCAAAGATGAAAATGGAAAAATAATCTCTAACATTGAACTTAGGGATTTAAGGCCATACACCAAAGATGTATTAGAAAGAGTTGAAAGAGGCAAAGGCATAACATTATACCGCTTAGTAAAACTTAACAGAACAACACCCCAAGTAACAGGAGATTGTATCGAGTTTTGGGGAGGGAAAAAGAGGGAAGTATCAGTTTTAATTGAATCAGAATCATGCACATTACTAAAAAAAGGTTATGACAAAGCTGGATTTAAAGTTTTCAGACCAGTACCCTACGACAGATTAAACATGGTCAAAAACGAGATGGCCATTAGAAAAGACAGGATACATAAAGAAAGAGACATACTACAGGCTGTTTTGCCTTATGTGGCTATTGCTTTGGCTTTTGTCATGCTTATAAGTGTGACATGGTTGGTAGTTAAAGGTTTGGTTGACATAAACAAACAACAAAGTGAATCATTATTAGATTTGGATGAAAGGATGGAAGAAAGACAAGAAGATTTTGAAAGACAACTTAACCAGTTAAATAACATTTACAAAATAATAGAACCAGGAGTACCACCTCCACCACCCTCAATAGATCCAGATTAGCAGGTAAAAAGATGAAAAAAGAGATAATAAAAAAGGTGTTACTCATAATCTTTATGGTTATGAGTTTATCAATATTTGTTTATGGAGAGGACTTAAAGTGTGGAGTACCTTATGTCCAGTTAGGATTCCCTACAGTTTCAGCAAATGTTTCTGATAGTTATATCTTTAGTATTTGTGATAACGGAACTTTTCAATATGAAATAGGTTCTTCTTGTTCTTCTGGTGAATATATAACCGGGGTTTGGGATAACGGAACTTTGAACTGTTCTTCTCCACCAGGTTCTTCTGGTGCTAGTAAATGGTTAGACAACGGAACATTTATTTCTCCTAATGCAACTTTTGCTACACAGGTTTTCTCTGAGTACTTTTTTAGTACTGACTGGAGTAATGTAACTGTTAACACATCACAGATAGTTGGTTATTCTGCCGGGGGTAATAGCACATGGAATGAAACAAAAGCTAATAATAATTATATATGGCAATCCTGGACTAACTTAACTTATGACATAGAATTAAATAGTACTGGTAACTGGACAAAGGATAAACCAGATTATTTTTCTTCTGCTAATATTAATTCTACTTTTCAATTAAATATAACCAATCAATCATGCAGCGGAACAGAAAAGTTTACAGGATATAATAACGGAACATTTACCTGTGGTGCAGATGCTGGTGGGAGTGGTGCTAGTAAATGGATTGACAACGGAACTTTTATTTCTCCAAACTCCTCTTTCGCTACTCAAGTATTTTCAGAGTATTTCTTCTCTACAGATTGGAGTAATGTAACAATTAATACTTCTCAGATAGTTGGTTATTCTGCTGGTGGTAATGCTACCTTTAATCAAACTTTAACTAATGGAATTTATGTGTGGCAATCCTGGACTAACTTAACTTATGATATAGAATTAAATAGTACTGGTAACTGGACAAAGGATAAACCAAATTATATTAATATAACAAACACATCATGGATTGAAACAAACCAAGCTTATGATGGTAATGTATCTTCTATATGTGGAGACGACGATGTATTATTAGGACAAGACACAACAACTTGTGTTGATCTAAACCAAACAATTTTAGATTTAACTAGAACAATCATATATAATGCAACAAGCATAGCAACTGTTGAAGGCACTTTAGATGATGGTAATTTAACTTCCATCCAAATAGCAGATGATGGTGATTCATATAATGTAAGTGAAGTGGCTGGTGCAAACCCTCTACTGATTGATATTAATTTTACTGGAGTAATAGATTTTAATAGTATTGTTTTCAATGTAAGACATGACGACGCTTCCGGTCATATTATAAATGTATGTTTATGGGATTACGATGATGCTGCTTGGGACTGTCAACACGGAACTATAGTTGATACAGATGTTCAATTTGTATTTGAAATAAAAAACGTTTTAGACCCTGCCTCTCATATATTAGGAGGTTTAGTTCAGTTAAGACTAGACCAGATTGAAAACGGAATACCATCACATGATTTATTTATAGACTATCTTGTTTTACAAGATGGGTTCTCTACACTACAAGGACAAGAAACAGATCCTTTTGCATTTCATAAATCAGGAGATGTTATAATGGACGGTGATGCTAACTTTGGAAATTTTAATGTAACCAATGTTTCAAACATAAATATAACTTCTTGTATTTATTTTGGTTCTGGAGGTAAAATATGTTCAGGAACTTAAAGAGGATTAGTATAGTTTTTTTTTTAGTCTTGTTTAGTTTCTTAGTTATTGCTGCTTCTTATCAAGATGATACAGTAGCAGAATGGAATAATGGAACTTTAGATGGGGATGCTGCCCCTTTTGTTGAGGTCGGATAATGAAGAAATTGATAACGTCATTAATGATTATAATGTTTGCTAGTTTTGTTTATGCAGCCTACTCTCCCCCTAGCAGTTCAGCAGTAGACTTAGTATTGAATACTGGCTATACCCCTTTAACTCAATACTCTGTTGATCTAATTCTAACTGGTGCTGCAACTGCTGGGGAATCTTGTACTTGTGCTGGATTAGATACAAATTGGGAGATTAATAACGCAGATTATTGTAACATAACAGTTGATTGTAATTTAGGAACAGGCACTCTAAGTTTTACTGGGAGTGGAGAGACTAGGTGTTATGCTAATATTAACTCAACAGACTTAGGTGATCCAAAAAGTGGTGGAACTTTATTTATTTATAGTAATTGTTCAATAGAGGTGAAAGTGTGAAAAAGATAATAATATTAACATTGATGATTTTATTAATTTTACCTTTTGTCCTTGCAGAGAATTATTTAGGCAACTCTGCCTTTTATGTAAAACAAAGTGAAGATACAAATATAAAAATTAGTTGTATTAGTAGCAGTAATGAATATTGTGCATCATCAACATCTTGTAATCTAACTGTTCTTTCTCCAAATGGAATTACTCTAATAAATAATAGAGAAATGACACACAACCCTTCTTATTATAATTACTCTATTCCTGCCAGTAACTTATCAAACAGTGGACTTTATAGTTCTTCTATGGAATGTAGGGGAACTACCAGCGGTTTTGAAACATTTAAATTTGAAGTTACACCTACAGGAAAAGAACCTAGAGAAAAAAACCAAAATAATATTTTAGGAATATTAGGGATAATAACCTTCTTTATAGTTATGGGAATAATAAATAAGGTCGCTTTAAATAATAAAAAAGAAATGCAAGAAAGCTTTAAACTACCTTTAGCTTTAGAAATTTCTTCTTTCGGTTTTGCTTTAATCGAAATAGTATTATTGGCTGGAATTATGTTTGCCTATGAATTAGGCTTTGATTTTACAAAACTTTTACAGATCAACTTTTATTCAATATTAATAGTAGCTTTCGGTGTTGGCATGATGACTTTAATTAACAAGATGATGGATTCATTTAACTGGTCAGAAGCTATGAGTGAAGATGAGAAATGGTCAAAAAATAATAAAAAATGGTAAGCAATCCACAAACAAGAGTCGATAAAGAACTTTTGAAAATTATTAATTTTATAAGGATTGAATACCTAAAAAGAAACAAAAAACCACCAACAAACGCACAAATAACAAAAATAATAGCATCAACCCTTAAAAAAGAAGAGATACTAAAAGATGAATTTATTAGACTCTAAAAAAGGATTGTTGAAAGAAACTGTAGCGGGGATTATATTATTATTTGTGGCTGGGTTTGTATCAGTATTCTGTTATCTATTCTTATCAGATTTTATTGCAGCTTTTGCAGCAACACCAATGTGGAACGCAGCTTTAGAAGATGCAGGAAATAGATTTTTATTTACTATGAAATTATTTGATTACTTTACAGTTTTATTAATGGTCGGTGTTATTATGGGTATAGCAGTATCAGCTTATAGGATAGCCTCAGCACCTATCTATTTTTTACTAACATTAATCACTTGTGCATTTATGGGTATGATTAGTTATTACTTTAGTTTTCTATTTCAAGAGATGGTAAGACAATCGGTTTTCGATGCTTCAACAAAATACTTTTCATCAACTATTATGATATGTACTAATTTACATTGGGTAGGTTTAGCCATGTTCATAACTGGATCTATCGCTTTGTATGGCAAAGTAGAAAAAGGACAATACCTCCCATGAAAAAAACAATATTAATCTGGACTATGATATTTATTCTATTAAATAGTTTTACATTAGGCTATGAAGCAAGATATTGGAGGGTTGAATGGCAAAATAGTAATAATGGTGCTGATATTCTAATGAGTGAATTTGATTTTATAAAACCAGACGGTTCTAATATTACTGGATGGTCACCTTCTCATTGGGATAATGGCACTATAAACCCGGTTTCATGTGTAAATTGGATCTGTTTGGATAATAATTTATTTCCAACAGCAGATGAGGGATATGTTTCTGATTCTGTTACAAAAATGGATGTTACTACATGGGGTTTTGATTTAGGTTCTGTTCAAGATGTAGAACAATGGTTATTTATGAATTGTTATCATACAGGTAGTGTTCCACAACCAGAATATATCGCTGTTTATTCTTCTACAGATAATACAACATGGTCAAAAAGAAAATATTACGGTGCAGTTGACACAGCAGTAGCTATCCAAAATGGAACTTACCATAGTTGTGATCTAATAAACATGACAGACTTTGATGAAGTAGCCCCCTCTGGTGATGTAGCAGTAAGTTTAATCTCACCTACAAATGACACAATAAATAGTTCAACTACATTAAATTTAACTTACAAACAAAATTTCAGCAACGCTTATTTATTAAATACAACTTTATGGATTAACTCAACAGGAACATGGAGAGCAAACCAAACAAACACAACAGAGATAATCAACAACTCAATAAACAATTTTGAAATAAACTTAACAGACGGAACTTATTTATGGGCTATAGGGTTATGGGATAATAACACAAATCTAATAATGAGTAATAACTTTACTTTAATAATAGACACCATAGATCCCCTTTCAACTACAGACGGTTTTATAAGTTCAAACAAATCATTTTTCAGAAACCTTCTCATAGGACAGATAAACGCTTCTGATCCTAATCTATTTGAGATAAATACCTATATTGATAATATAGAAGTAGATAACATAACAAACATAGCAGAAAACAATTATATCTACAATCTAAGTATCAATATAACAAATGTTTCTGTAGGAGTTCATAACTTAGTTATTAAAATAATTGATGGCCATACAGGAGAAAAACTAAAAGAAATGAAAGATCCTATAATCAAATCAGGGGGATTAGAGTTTAGAAACAAAGAAGAATATTTCAAGATAACACCAAATGATTATGATCTATTTAATAAAATAAGCTATAAAAAAGAAGAGAATAAATACACTTTCACTTATGAAAAAAGATTTTTAGGTAAACTATTAACAAGCAAAGATAAAGTTTCTTTCTATGTTGAAAGCAATAAAAATGTTTACATCCCTAAAAATAAAGACAGCAGATATAATGGATGGGTGGTGATACCAGACATAGGGGAAAACGGAAGGTGGACAGACTTTAATCTAAAGAACGCCCCCGATGCAAAATATGAAATGAAACAATTAAATAATGGAAAAGTAAAGATTGACATTTCAGACATACCAAAAGATTTAGATAAACTAGAATTTGAATCTGGGGGAGAACTAAATTTTTTAACTTTGAATTACACTTTCTATAAATATAATTATACTATATCTTATGTTGAAAATATTTTAGGCACTACACCAAGAACATATAATTTTAACATAACTAGAAACAGCACATATATCACAGATGCAGATACTATAATAAATCTTAATGGGACAGAATACCCTTTAACTAAAACAATATACCCAACAAGCATATTTTTCACTAGGACTTTTACAAACACATATACAACAAATGATTTTAATCTGACTTTTAACTTTACTTACAATGTTACAGGAAATGAAAGCTTTACAAATCACACAGAATATTTTAATCAAAGTGTTCTAGTGCCTAGTATAGATTTTTGTAATGCAGCACACCCTTATCATTTATTCAATATAACCTATAAAGATCAGGTAACAAACGCTGACATAGATGCGAGTAATGAATATGCTCTGACTTTCTATACAAACGGAACTACAATAAATAAAACAGACATATTTACCCCTCAAGGCAATCATACACTATGTACTAGCTTATCTCCTGATTTAATTAATAACTCATGGGATATGTATGGAACAATGCAATTAAACGCCTCCTCTTATTCAAATAAATTCTTACAGATAGATCCTTCTGCCCCTTATGTTTTAAACAACTCAATGGCCAGGAACATAACCAATTACTTAATATTAGCTTCTAACGGATCATCTATTACATTTAATTGGCTTAACACCCAATTCCAGCAGCTTACTGGCACTATGTTGGTTTATATATGTAATCCAGACGGAACAAAATCCCTTATAGAAAGTGTTGCTGTAGTTTCAGGAACAACCTCAGTAAATTTAGATATCTACTCTAATCTTTATTCCTATAATATTATTGTTGGAGGAGTTACTTATTCAGAGGCCAGTTATGCAACTTGTCATTTAGAAACACCTGGGGTTATAACTAATGGAGTTACTTATTATGTAGACCAAACAGAATCTACATCTTTACCTTTAATCGGATTATACCTAACAAAATGTTCATTAAAAAAAATAGATAACAATACAGCTAATATGAGTTGGACTTTAAACGCACAATCCTCTGAAACTATACAAGGGTGCTTAATTGCATACAGAGGTAGCAATTTAGGCAGAACTAAAATATATGAAAACTGTTCTAATTCAAGCCCAATACTTAGAACAATCCCAGATAATTCAAACCCTTATTATGTTGTAGGAGAACTAAGACAAGATACTTATACAGTACCATGCGGACAAACTCTTGATTTTTTCACAGAAAGAGACTCTGCTAAATCCTTTGGATTGATGGGGATATTCGCAGTAATCCTAATGGTTGCAGCCTTCTCTTTATTATTATTAGGCAGAGGAGACGGAACTTTATTAGGTGCAGGGGCAGGGTTAATCATATCATGGTTTATAGGATTAGTATCATGGGGATGGGAAACAACCTCATTACTCTGTGCATTTTTATTATTAGTAGGAATAACAGCAAGATATTGCAGGAAACCAAAATAAAGTAACATTCAATAATACCAAAAATATTATCCACTCACTAAAGTAAGTGGCTTTATGTTTTTGGTTTGATTATCCATACACTCACACTCAATTGCTCGTAAAGAGCCTTTGCGTTCATCGTGTCGGATGTCTGGCACTGTTACATGCACCGAAACACCATCAGATATGCTGTGGTGTTTAGCAAGATTAAAACTTGCGTTTAAATCAGCATTGAGAGAATAATTACAATGGGAACAACAAAAGAAACCTTTGGAACGAGAACCGAGTTCACCACATCTGCTACAAATTTGGCTAGTGAGATAAGGACTAACTTTAATAGTTCTAATCCCTTGCTGTATAGCTTTGTAACTGATAAAGCTTTGCAGTTGATAGAAACTCCAACTATGCAACCAAAAGTTGAATCTCTTTCCTTTTCTACTCCTTATTCCTTTGAGATTTTCCATTACAATAGTATCACCAGTTTCACAACTAGCGATAATCTCTTTGCTTACTATATGATTCCAATGCTTCATAAACCGTGTCTAGTGGCTTATGGTAATATATATAATGGGGGCAACGGCATTCCTCCCACTAATAAAAATGTGTAAAACAAAACATTTAAATATAAGTGTTCACATACTAATTAATGGTGATAAATTATGAGAATAAAAATAGAATTAGAATTTAATGAAGAAATTTTAGGACAAAAATGGATGAATCCAGATAATTTAGAATTGTTATTATATTCTAAAGAAGCAACAAAAAAAGAATTATTAAGAATATTATCATATCACGAGGTTTTAGAATGAAATGTAAATCTTGTGGAAAAGAATTATCTTCAAGTGATTATTTAGGGGATTATTATGGAATTTGTGAAGATGGGTGTCAAGATGATTAGTAAACAATATTTGGCAGGGTTTATTGATGGAGAGGGTTATCTGTCCGTTGTAACTCATTCAGATTCAAGAACTAAAAGAGGATTCACACTTCAACCAGTAATAGCAATAGGTAGCGTTGATAAGATTATACTTGATGAAATAAGCAAAGTAACAACTGGGAAATTTCAATCAAGAAAGAAACAAAAGAACAACAAACAACTTTATACTTTATATATTCAGGATTTAGAGGGGATAAGATTATGTCTTAAACAAATATTACCTTATTTGATTGTTAAAAAACAACAAGCAACACTGCTTAATGAATATGTTACACTAAGACTAAAGAATAAAAATAAAGGTTATTCTAATAGGGAATTAGAAATTGCTAAATTATTCAAAACTATAAATAAAAGAGGTGACAAAGGTAAGGATTAAATTAGTGGGTATCCTGCCTAAAAGATTATGAAAAAATTAACTATATTAGTCATAATAGGTGCAATCGGAACAGCAATATATAAATTCTTCTGGATCACTGTAGTTTTTATAGGAATATTAATCTTAATCAGAATTATAAACAAAATTAGAAATACCCACCATGATAATCCTTCTGGAGGGGCTTTATGGCAGAGGTGGGACAGAGAATAAAATGGAAATGAGAGACATAACCATATCATTGATTTTCTTTGCATTAGCTATAAGCTTATTAGTTGGGGGTTATAATGGGATAAAATCAGCTTACGATCTTACAGATACATACACAATAGATGGAGACAACATAGGAAGTGCTATCGAAAACTTAAATATCATAACAAGCATAAATCAAACAGTATCAGCAGGTTATACATTAGCTAATCCTACAGGGTCAGTTATAGATATTTTAGGTTCATTAGCATCAACCGGATTAGGAACTCTTAAAGTTATTGCTAGTATATTCACAACTCCAGTAGAAATTTTGATAATAATCCAGAAGTTTTATCCAATTCCAGGAATAATCATAACCTCTATAGCAGTTTTACTCACAACAATAATATCATTTATACTGATCTCAAAATGGATCAGGGACAGGGTTTAAGATGCCAATCGGAATAATAAACAGGACAACGAATATATCTTTAGAAAATCTAACAGGTTTAACTAATTTTTCAAGAGATCCTATGGAGTTGTTTATAAATGTAAATAATACAGTTTATGGAGGGTATATGATTTTCGCATTACTATGGGTGATGTTAGTAATAATGTTTTTAGCACTGCAAAAAAGAGAAGATCAACCAATAATAAATATTATGATAGCCTCCGCAGTTGTTACAATCATAAGTTTTTTACACAGGGCCATAGAGATTACCAGGTATGGAGTTGTAAGAGGATTACTTACAGATTATCAAATGTGGATTTTCCCTATAATTTCAGCAATCTGTATAGGGATTTCATGGATGATTAGAAGAAATGATTAATGTAACTTTGTCGACACACCTTTATATAGATACTCTTTTTAATACTATCAAAATATAACACGAGGTGCAAAAAAAATGAGTTCAAATCTAAAAGGCATGGTTGTTGCAGCAACCGCAGTTATTTCTTTAGCAGCAGTATCGCTAACAGGAATTGCAGTAGTTTCAGGGTTTAAAGACACTGGACTAGTGGACAACGCAACAGCAGATGATTTCATCGCTGGAATAGCAATCTTCGGTACATTTATGGCTGTAATCGCTCTAGGTATCGTTGGAAAAATCATAATCGGTTTGTTTAAGGAAAAAGGAGATTACTGATTTTAATTTTTTTTCTTTTGAAAAATGAAACTTTACCTATTGGTTAAAAAGAAAGGAAGCAAAAGATGGTTAGGTGCAATTCCTGCAAAGAAAAACGCTAAACCTTCTAAGCTTAAGCAACTGGCTAAAGCAACTAGATCTAATTATATTGTGAAAGTTATTAATCAATCACAACTTAAGAGACTTTTAGCAAAAAGAATTAAAACAAGACTAATGGGAAAAAGAAAAACAAAGAAAAAAAGACAGAGGAACTATAAAAGATGAGCGATGAAGGCGGATTAAAAAAGATGGTTCTCGAAGTCGTAGCAATATTAACACTTTCAGTAGTTGTTTTAGTTGGAATTGTTGTTGTAGGGGGATTTTCAGAAATTCTTAGAACAAAAACAAATACTTCTATAACAGGATTAAATCTTAGTTGGGCTGGTGTAGATACCCAAGTAGGAACAGGAGGAACTTATCCTTTTCTACAGGATTTAACAGGATGTGTTAATGCAACCGAAATACCTAGAAACTTATCAACAGGGGATTACATAGTATATAAAGGTGACAAAGATGGGGGTTCTATCCAACTTAGACCTGGAACTGCTAACGATACATGGGCTAACGCAGTGGTTAATTGTTCTGGTGTAAGTTATCTAGCTGATTCATCAAATCAGGCTAGTGCAGATTCATTCTCCACAGGACTAGCAATTTTCGGTACTTTTTTAGCTGTAATAGCACTAGCAATAGTCGGAAGGGCTATTATTAGGTTGTTTAGAGGTAAAGGAGACGATATGTGAACATATATTATTTTTTTTCTTTTTTTTTTAATTAAACAAGGACTACAAAAGTTTAAATATAATACATAAATAAAGGGGTTTGATATGTATGTTTGAAGAATTAAAAGGTAAAAAAGTTAAGTGTGTATGGCAAGATGGCGAGACTTCTAAAGCTGTTACTGGTATATTAACAATCTCAAATAAAACATTTCTTACAATAATTGGTGATGAAGATAAAAAGCCTATAAATATCTTTGTTAACTCTTTAGTGACATTAAAAGAGAGGTAAGATAAGCATGCAAGGTTCTTTTAAAAAAAACAAAGCAAACAAAGAAAAAGGTATCAAAGCAGAAAATTTCTTTATATCTCGACTAAACAAATTAGGCATACCTTATGAGTACATAGATGAATGGTATGATTTTGAGGTTCTTAATCAAAAAGTAGAAGTAAAGAGTGCAAGAATAACAATAAAGGCAGTACAGAGCAGGCAAAGATATAACAAGGAAAAATATGCAATAGGAAGATTTGACTTTACCAATAAAGATAATAGAGAATTACAATATGATCAGAATATATGGGTTTGTTTTATTCTCCGTAATAAAGAAGATTTTTTAATTTTAGGTTTATGTCGTGCAAGAACTCTTAATAAAAAAAGATATATTACAATCCACAAAACAAGGGATCTAAATTTGATGAGCTTAAAAGAATGGATAGAGAAACTGAATTAACAAAAGAAGAATATAAGAAGTGATGAAATTAAATAGATTAAATAAATATATGACCTTCTTAGAAGCCAAAAATATTTACCTAAGCAGAATAGTAAAACAAAAAAGACTATAATAAAAATGGCACAAAACCCAAAAAAATGGCACAAATGCCAAAAAAATGGCACAAATGCCAAAAAAATGGCACAAATGCCAAATAAAAATGGCACAATAGGGGGATCATCTAAGATTATCTTAGAAAAACTCATTATACATAGTGAGGGTTTAACCGCCAAAAAATTACAAGAATTAACAAGCATCCCACGACGGACAATATACAATTCTACTAAGACTTTAATTAGTGCTGGAATGATAAAAAAAGTTGGGATTATTTTTTTGTGCCATTTTCAGAGTACCCCTCCTAAAATGGCACAGTTACTAAAGGGTAGTAAAGTACAGTTGCATAATATGTCTTTTGTTATTCAGTTAATCAAAAAACCAGAATGGTGGCATAAAAGACAAAATAAATTAATCAAATTAGGGATGAAGAATGTGCGATCTGTTCAATGGGGAAATAACAAATACGCCCAAACAACTATAGATGATTTTTTAATTCAATGTCATAATCAATCAATAATATTCATGGCAACTAAACCTTATTGGGGATCTGATTCTTATGAGTGTTTTGAACAGGCAGTAAAAGACTTTCTAAGTTGTTATTATTATATTGAGGATATATTTAAATTCAAATTTTTTCATAATAACATCCCTCAAACCAGTATAAGATCATCACATTTTGTATTATTAAAAGATGCTCTCGCAAAAAAATGTAAGAAGGAAGGACATAAATTTAAAGTTAATATCGATGGAAAATTAAGAATGTGGGTAGATATGTCAGACCCTTTAGGTACAGAAGCAGGTCATAGAAATTATGCCCCTGCTGATATGAGTATTTATCAAGATTATATAAGTGATGTTATTACAAAAGAACACATGAAGGCATCAGAAGTAAAAGAAACAATTTTAGGAATGGTTCAAGTTCAAAAGACAACCACTAATAATATTAATGATATGACTAAAGACCAAAAACATTATGCTGAAAATCAAGTAACTCATGTCGGTTTAATGAAACAAATAGCATCAACCCTTAAAAAACTAGATAAAAGAATCGACAAAATGAATAAAATAGAGAAACATTTAAATAAATGAAAGAAAAACTGATTATTGGGATATGTATGTTATTAATTATGTGCGGTTGTTCAGAACCACCAACAGACGGTGTTAATTACACTTTGGAGTATGACAAATGCTCTATAGATCTAAAAACACTTCAAATAAAACATATTAATCTCAATTCTGCTTATAAATTAAAAGAACAAGAACAGATCAATCTTTCTGATAAGTATGAAAATCTTAAGAAATCAAAACCAAATACACCCATTCTAAGCAATAAAATCAATAATTCTCAATGCTTACCCTATATTATAACAATTAAACGCCTAGAAGGTGAAAGAAATGAGAGTTTGTTCATAGGCCAGTGCAGCAATAACACCCTTAAAAGAAACCTTACAAAGTGCGTAAATAAATTAAAAAAGATCGAAGGGATAATATGAAAATAGAAACATTCGAAGTTGATATTGAAGATAAAAAAGGTAATAATGTTAATAATATTCCAGGAGAACAAGAAAAAATAATTATATTCCATGATGGTAAATTTAAAGTAGGAGATACAATAAAAATAAATAAAATTATTAAGAAAAGTTTTGAAAAGATATTAGAGGTTGAAAAATAACTAAAGAAACCTGGAATACAAAGAAAAAAGAATTACATACCTTAAGCATAGAAGAATTAGAAGAAAAATTAAAAGATTTAGCTAAAGAAAAGTTTAGATTAGAAAACGCTTTGCATTTCGAAGGAAAATCAAACAAAAGATATGGTTATGGATCATTTAGAGGAAAAAACGCTCTACCCAACACAGAATGGAGTGGTGGCAATCTAAGACAATTAAAAAAGATAATAGCTTGTATAAAAACTATTATCACTGCCAAACAAAACTGAGAGGTATTAAAATGGATGAATTAAGAAAAAACATTATGGACACCATAGTTAAAGTTATTGGAGAGTATGAAAAGGTAATTGAAAAAACAGAAGAAGATTTTGAAGTTACATTTAATCTAAAAGGAATAACAACATCTAACATGACACACATAGCAAAACTAGATGAACAATTTTCTCAATTTAAACAAAGAGTTAGAGGAAAAAAGGGGTGGTTCTCATAAATCAAGAACTATTCAATAGATTAAGCGATAAAGAAAGAATATCTTATCTCGCAGAGTACTATAAGTCTTTAAAAATTCAAAAATTAGACAATCTTGTTTTTAGTACTTTATTATATTTTGTTTTAACAACAAGTTTTTTATTTTATATATTATGGGGTACTATAATGTCTTTAATAATGATTATATCTGGAACTTTTATTATGTTAATTTTATTGTTTTTATTAAATTCAAAGCACAACAAGATCAATAGAATAATAAATAAAAAATATGAGGGTGATAAACCATGACGATGTATAAAATAGTATTTCCATGCGGATTTAGTGTATTTACAGACACAGATCCATTTAAGATAGACGATAGGGATACTGTAGCCGTAGAAGTATTAAGGGAAGTTAGAGACAACGGATGCCCTATTCATGGGAAAAAATGTAGAAGCAGGAGGTAAATAAAATGGAACAAAACCAAAAAGAAAAAAGAGAAAAAATTATAGAAAAACTAGAGGGATGGTTCAATAAATTAGAGTTAAGTTCAGAAGAAGTTTTTATTATTCTAAACTTAATGCAAAAGCAATATTTAGAAATGCTGGATTTTGAAGATGAAGCACCAGAACCAGAAGAAGATGAATTAGATTTTGAAGAAGAACAGGATTTCGAAGAACCCCAACAAAAAGAAAGAACTGCAAAACCTCAATCAAAAGTAGACAGAGTTAAGCAAATGAAAGAAGCACTAAGAAAACAACCAACAAAAAAAGTTAATGTTAGAGGTAAAGGAAATACACCTAATCAATCAGAAATAGATGACGGTGCATTTTGATGGGATTTAACTTTAGAAACAAAATAGCGAAGGATGTAGCCCAAGAGGCTACCACTTTACTTTTAGAGGATCAAAAGAAAAGAGAGGCAAAATATCAAGAAGAATTAAACAAAAGACTAAAAATTTGGGAAGAAGAAGTGAAAAAAGCAGTACACAAAATAGTTAAAGGAGAATTAGGAAAAATCATAGAAGAAAAAATCAAAGAGGCTTATGAAACAAAAAAAGAAATTCAAAAAACAGAAGATTAGAACAAGATCTTTTATAGTAACAGAACAACAACTAAAAGATATAAATATGAAAATAAATAGTTTGATTAGAGAAAATGAAAAACTATTAATCATAGGGGATAAAGCTAAATACCAGAATAACTGTAATGTCTTAAAAGGTATTAGTTTTGTAATGGGGAAAATAGGGAGGTAAAAAAATGGTAGAAATCAACTTAGGGGATAAAGTTAAGTGCAAAATAACAGGATTTATAGGAATAGCTGTAGCTAAAACTGAATATATTAATGGATGTATTCAATATATAGTAGCACCAAAAGTAAGTAAAGATAACAAATTCCCCGAAGAAATAAGCATAGATGAAAACAGTTTAGAAGTCATTAAAAAGAAAATCACCCTAAAGATTAAAGAAGAAGAAAATGGAGGATCTTCAACAAAAGGAATACAAATGAGGGGCTTTTAGAAGAACTTATAAACAAAATCAAATC
>Ga0208904_1000639_pt1 | contig 27441 bp, 29 predicted proteins | sample AntAceMetag02UKB_FD_184774 | JGI IMG/M metagenome (GOLD analysis project Ga0208904, IMG submission 184774) | Saline lake microbial communities from Ace Lake, Antarctica - Antarctic Ace Lake Metagenome 02UKB (SPAdes) (version 2) | ecosystem: Environmental > Aquatic > Non-marine Saline and...
GAAAGGGCCCAATACTGCATATTAGGACTTAGTTGTTTTTGCTCCCCTTAGTAGACAGGTTCAGAACTCTAAATTGGAAGAAAATAAAGGATAAATTGGATTTTAGTGGTATTTTAGATTTGTTTCCCAAATTGGAACTTCAGAACTAAATTTAAAAAAGAATTATTTAATTTCTTCTCTATTTAAAATATTTTCTATTATCCAGTATTTATAATTATAAATATCAAAATAACAATATTCTTTAGATTGAAATTCTTTTATATATCCGTTTTTGTTGATATTCACTTTTAGTTCATCAAAAAGCTTTTTATTTTTTTCAGATAGATGACCTCTTACAAGGTAATAATGTGGAATTTCAGGCATTGTCTTAGCAAAAGCCCATTTGTTTTCTAGTATTAAATCTAGAAATTTTTCATAATTTTCAATATAATCTCGGACGGGTTGTGCTACTGTGTTGTAATTAATACCTTTATCAATGCAATAAGGTGTTTTAAACCAATCCATTATTTTTTTGTTGCTTCTGCTATAATTACAACTACCACAACAGAAGGCTATAGTGTTTATATTATTCCAAGGTGGTAAATGGTTTAGGTGCTCAATAGTAGCCGAATCTTTCTGATAGCTTCTTTGGTAAGGAGTAATCATTTTTTTGTGACAGTAGATACAAAATTTATCTCTCTTTTTTATCTTATTTAATTTTTCTTCTGGTAATCCGTATTTATTTTTCATAATTTGATTGTATTAAACATATTTTTATGCTTGTGATGGGAGATTAAGGAAGACATAAGGTATTAGGAATTTCCGTGTTGAGAATTAACACTCTAACTATTCCAGATGCACCAGAAGATACCTCGTATGGCGGGAAAACAGCTACAATACCGTCTTTTTTTAATAAAAAATATTCCCAATCATAACTTTTCGGTGTGTTCCAATTATCTGGTTCTGGTAATTTTCCTTTTGGGTAAAATCCAGAATATAATCTTTCAAATAATAGTTTTTGTAAGACTGGAAGAACTTCTTCCTGATAATTTTCTGAGCAAAAGACTTGGTCAGCTGTTAATAATTTATCTGACTTTAAGTCCCAATTTATTGTAAAAGGTTTGCTATGGTTACCATTTCCTCCTCCAGTAAAAGAAGTTTCTACTAATTCTAGACTGACAATCCCGTTTTTTACATCAATAATACGATAAATTGAATTTAAACTAATTGTAGAACCAAAGCTATCATCATTTGGATACTTAATAAGTATCTCCTCAAGGATTTTTCGGTCTCTTGCTATAATACTTTGTATGTATGTCTCTATGTACTTATTAAGATTTGCCAATCTCCAACTATTTTTGTTTCCTAAAAAATATGGGTATTTCATATTTATACTGGTTCTTCCTTTTTTTTCTAAGATTTCATATGTTTGCCACTTAAGTAATGGGTATTCTGGAAAACCAGTTTCAATTCCAGTATCTGGTGATACTGATGTTAATTCAAGCCAATCATCATCTTTAATTTCATAAACAGAAAAATCATCTGCATCTGTTGGAATGTATTCAGATACTCGTACATATGAGTCTGAATTTAAATCAGTTACTACTGGTCTTTCTTTAACTTCATCAATAGAAGAATCATCTACAAAATCATCAGAGAAAGTAGAGTCTTTTTGAAAAAAGATTGAGTTTATAAAATAACCAAAAGAGAAAAGGATTAATAAAATTAAAATATTTTTTAGACGTTCTTTTTTCATTTTAATTTTTGTATTTCTTTAATTCTTTTGCCTTATTCTCTAATTCAGTAGTTTTGTTTTCTAGTTTTTTTAATCTCTCATCTGCCCACCTATCTTTTTTATCTATTACTTGAATAAGTGATAAAACACAAACGAATATAAATGATACTATCCACACCCAATGTGGAAAGTTTAAATCAAACACAAGATTCATTACAACTAAAAACAATATTAAACCTAATAAAGTTCTCATTTGTTTTCTTTTTTTTCTTTCGTTTTTCAAAAAATCTTCTGCTTTCATACTAATTTATTTTTTATTTCCAAATATTATATAAAGAATAATTTTATAATATATAACAAGAATGAGTGAAAAAAACAAAAAAGAGCTTATTAAAATAATAGGTATTATTTCTAAAAAGTATATAACGGTTTTTAATGTTGATTTTTGGTAAAAAGACCAGTTATCTTGGTATGTTTTATCTGGCTCTATAAAATGAAGTTTGCCGTTAGCTTGTCCTTTTTCATCATAAGTTGTATATGCATCTATAATCAAACAATTGATGTTGTTTTTATTTATATATTCTTCAAAAGTTTTTGGAGAAACTTTCATTCTTCTAGATAGATATAATTCATTAATATTTCTTTCTTTTATAACTTTTTCGTAATTTTCAGAAAGTTTGGTAGAGCAATATGTATCGTTTAAAACTATTTTATAATATTCGGTAGGTTCTATGTTTAAAGAATATTTGTCACCTTCTCCTATTTTTTCATCAAGCTTAATAAGCTTATTTATTGGCTTAATTTCGGGAGTTATTCTCTCTGATAAGGTTGCTGTCTTTTTCCATTGTTGGACGTCTCCTCCTCTAAAATAGTCAGTAGAAATAGAATCGATTACCATATAACCAGTAAATAGTATAAATAGTGAAACAAAGACAACAGATAAAAATCGATGCCACCATTTATTTTTTAAGTTTAAATCTTTTCTAAAAAAGTTATTTTTCATATTAATTTTAATTTAAACCTGACGATAATAAACAATCTTTATATGAATGATCCATTAATTCTTCCACAGATTTATCAGTCGCAACTTGTTGGATGACTGAATAATGAGAATTATATGCATCTACATAACATTTTTTTCTGATTTGTTCTGGTTTATATGAATACCAGTAAAAACTAAACCCTAAAATTATTAAGATTATTAATAATATGTATTTATATTCATTTAATTTTTTCATATTAATTTTTTATTATTAGTTATAATTCCATACTAAACTAAAGATACTTAAGACGATAGTTATTACAGAGACAAAAATCCAACTGAATGTTATGTTAGGAAAAACAAAAGTAGCTGACCATAATAAAAGAGATAATATTACTCCCCAAAAAACGATGAATGTAGTTACTACTCGAGTAAAAGATAACCCAACAAGGTGATTTGGAAATATTTTTAATAAAATTATTGTTGTCAAATTTTTTATTATTTTTTTCATATTAATTTAATTATAATTCATTATTTAAAATATGTCTTGTATAATCTATATTATTTTGTATATGTATTACATTTCGCAAGTGCTTTCACAAATAAAGTTATCAGCATCTATTACATAAACCATGCACTGATAATTTGTTCTTATCATTGCTCCAAATAAGTTTTGTGCATCTACATAATTTGTTACAAGGTAAGAATTTTCTCCAAGCGGAGTAACTGAACCAAATGACCATGGGAACTTTGCACTACTAGGGGAATTTAAATGATTTTTTATATATGTTTGTGCACATACAGAAGCAATATCACCATCTTGAGATTCTCTTTCAAATTTTTCACGAATTTTTCTTTCTTCTGCTAATCGTTCACTTTCCTTTTCTTTTTCTACCCTTTTTTGTTTTTCTTCTTGTGTTTCATCACGAGTAATAGAAATCTTTTTTTGAGAAAACTTATACTCATTTTCTGCTTCAATGAGTATCTTTGTGATAGGCGTATTTAAATCAATGGTCTTTTTAAATAAATCATTTGCTGGACTTATTTTTTCATTATTTACTTTAACATTTAAGTATTCTTTTACAGAAAATTTTAACTCATATTGTTTAAGATTTCCTTGTTTATTTTGGTCACTAATAATAGTGATTATTGGCACCGGATAATTTTCTATAAACATTTTTTGCTTTGTTTCCTTGAATTGTAAAAATGCTATTGTTATAGAAATTAATATAATTATTATTGAAAGCACTATTCGTGTTTTATGTTGCTTAAATCTTTTAAATCTTTCTATTAAATGATGAATACTTTTAGAATTGTATCCCCATATTAATAACAGTAAAAGCAAGCCACCAACAAATTCAGATTCAAATATAATAATAACAGATATAACTGTTGTGAAAGTAAGTAAAAACTCATGTTTATTTATATTTAAAAGTAATTCTTTAATTTTTTCTTCGGTTTTAAGACAGAATATTAACCACCCTGCAATTAACAATGCTAATTCACCGATAAGAACTGATGAAAAGAAAAAAAGAAAAGCAATAGCAAATATGAAAACAAATAAGAATTGATTTGAAGATATCATTTTTACTTCTTGATTAAGGTTTATTATGAAATTTTTTATTGGAGTGTTGTCTTTGTTCATGTTAATTAGGAAAATAAGTTAAAACTTATATTAAATATTATACATTGATATAAAAATATTATCTATAAACTTAATAGTTATTATCTATTAAGGTGGATATTCCTGCGAATAGTGCAATGCAACGAATTTTATCGTTACTTTGAGGTATGATTTCATTTGCCATGGTTCCAATGGCTTCTAACTTAAACTTTTTCCCAGTATCTTTTTCTATTATGTTTTGAGCTGTATAAAGCATATCAGAAATTGTTTGTCCTTCGTCTAAAATACAATTTTGTTCAATTGAACTTAATAACTGGTTGTATCTATTTTGATTCGCTTCTGCATATTGCAAATTATTACTATCTAAAAATGCTAATTTATAACCATCACTTTTGGTTGAATAGTTAGGATTACTGTTTGTAGGTTCAGAAGAAATTGCTCCAGAAATAATTACCCATACAAAGCCAAAAACAAAAAAGGTTAAAACTACATGTCCAAAACCATAAATACCTTTTTGTTTACTTCCACAATGAGAACATTTTTTAGCTTGATGAGGTATATCAGCTAAACACTCACTACATTTTTTTGTTTTATTTTCCATAATATTAAAAAAATTAAAATCACTAATAATTTAGTGATAGCTTCGTATAACGACAAAGCCCATCACCAGAGGAAGACCTTGCGGTAACTTCTACCAAGATTTCTCTTGGCAACGCGGAAACGTCAAAACTGATGATGGGTTTTGTTGACATTTCCGCGCTTTTTAACCATATCTTAAAGATAAAATCTCTAAGGGTTAGGTTGTTTCTATATTCAATTGTGCATTAATTATAAATTAATAAATAGATTAAATCAATTTATTTTTAAGATAAAGTTTCTTTTTTTAACCTAAATTAACCGTAAAAAGTTTATATGATAGAATTAGTGTATGAACAACTTAAATTTACAAGAAATGACAGCTATTGAGTTAAAATATTTTGGAAACTCACACAAGAAAATATCTGAAAAAATTCAGTTTCCTTTTGATACTGTAGACGGTTGGTTTAAGAGTAGAGGAAAATTATCTTCTTTTTATAAAGAATATGTAGATAAAATAAACAAAAAAAGAGAAAGAAATCTATTGAAAAATATTTCTGTATCGGATGAAGAATTTTTAATTTTAACTACAAATATTGTTCGGCAATTCAGTAAAAGATTACAAAAAAGAAAAGCCCCTCTAGTAAATAGAAAAGGTCAACTTATTACTGATGATAATGGTAACCAAATTTTTAGAAATGTAGAGCCTGATGTTAAATTTACAGTTAGAGAGCTTAAAATAGCATGGGAAATGCAAAGAATAATGAGAGGTCTTCCTATCAAATATGAAAAGCAAATTGAGAAAAAAGATAATTTAGAAGCAAACTATGTCATTGAAGAAATGGGATTGAGTAGTGAAGATTTTGAGGATGAAAACTTAAAGAGAACAACGACTGATATAACAAAACATCTTTTGTGTAAATAATTTCATTTGCTTTATTTTGAACTTCTGTTATTATTATTGCAATTAACATTTAATTAAAAATTTTGAATAAACTTTTACATAGGCAATATAGATAAAAATTAATTAAAAAACTCTAACTAAAAATTAAATAACAATTTATTGGCAATACAGATATTTTCTCAAAAAATGTCTTTTTTTATTTTCAAAATTCAAATTCGTGTCGACTTTTTTGTTTTTGAAACTAATCTTAGTAAATTGGCTCTCAATTTACAAAAAATATTTAGCATTTCTCTATAAATGTTAAATTATAAATTATTAGTATCGGTGCCGTTTTGTTGCCCTAAAAAATACTAATTATTAAATCTTTAGATTTTCTTTTGTAATATCTAAAAGATTTTAATTAGTGTTGCTTAATTTTTATCGAAAAATGCAACAAAACACAAAATCAGGGCAACAACTTTTTGAGGAGAAAAAAGAAAAGAAAGTTGAAGAAGCCACTGACCTCTTAGCAGATTTTTTCGTTTCTTTAATTGACCATAAGAGAAGAAAAAATAAAAAGTAAAAATTCGAGAATGACTGCAGATGTAGGGACAAAACTGCAGGATAAACAAAACTGCCCCTTTTAAAATTTGAAAATGTCTTTTTATGATTATGAATAAATAGAAAAAGATATTTTAATAAGTAGTGTAAAGGTGTTAATATCGACAGGGTGGAAAAAGACTGCTCGCTTGTCTCCGCCCCATTTAATTAGCATCGTTGCATTGTAAGGGTGACATAATAAGCAGAGGTGTTTATTTTTTCACTTAAATATTTGAGAACACATAATATATCTTAAACAAACTCAAAGTAATTTATTAATAAAGATATTAATTTATTAGTTAAGTGTATAAGGTATTAGATTAAGCCTCTGTATTTAGTTATTGAAGAGGTAAAAGCGAGGCTCATGCTATAAAAAAATCTTGAGTTTCTTTAGACTTCCATATATAATTAAATTATTAAGAAACTGTTTATGTATATTGTCAAATAGAGGATTTTAGTAAAGTTGAATATACCGAAGAATTATTAGAAAAAGTAAAAATAAAAGTTAATATGAAAAAAGTAAACAAAGATAAAAGTGCTGTTGAGTTATTTACTGAAGGAATGGAAACACTTTTTCAAGATTACAAAAGGTCTTTAACAGCAAAATGGAGAAAGAAAAAACAACGAAAAAGTATTAATAAATAATTTATATTGTTATTAAAAATTAAATGAAAAAGTAATATGGAAAAATTAAAAAAAGGGAAAATAGCCGTTGGGTATTGTAGAGTTTCAACAACAGAACAAGCAGAAAAGGGGTTATCAATAGAAGTTCAAGAAAAATTATGTAAGAAATCAATAGAAGAAGACGGCTTTAAGTTTCTAAATAATATTAAAGACAAAGGAAAATCAGCAGGAAATCTTAATAGACCAGGTATTAAAGAAGTTATGCAATTAGTTATAGAGAAAAAAATTGATGCTGTTTATACAATTCATAGCGACAGAATTGCAAGAAATACTTTAGACCACCTTAATTTAAGAAAATTGTTTGAAGAAAATGATGTTGTTCTTAAATGTATAAATCAACCAATGACTGATAATTCCGCGGCTTCAAAAACGATGGATACTGTCCTTGCCAGTTTCAATGAAATGCAAAGACTTATTACAAGTGAAAAAGTAAAAGCGACCATGTCTGCAAAAGTTAAAATGGGTATTTTCCCGTCAGTTCCTCCTTTGGGATATGAAAATACTATTAACCCTAATAAGAGTGTGAGTAGGCTAGAAAAAAAGATAATAGGAATAGACAAAGAAAGAGCTCCTTTGGTAAAAGAGATGTTTAAGTTGTATTCAACGGGAAATTTTAGTGGTTATGATTTGCAGGATATGATGTATGAAAAAGGATTAAGAGGAAGACAAGGAAAGAAAATGTCAGGTAGTAGAATTTATGATTTATTAAGAAATAGGTTTTATTTAGGAGAAGTTAAATGGGGAAAGTTTGAAAACAAGAATGGTATTCATAAACCTTTAATAGATGAATCATTATTTAATCAAGTTCAATCTATTTTAGGTTCGCATAATAAACATACTTGTAGAAGAAGAAAATATAGTTGGTTATTAAATGGTTTTTTGTATTGCTATAAACACGGATGTAGATATACTGCCGAGTGGCATAAAATTAAAACTAAAGATGAAAAAGTAAAAAAAATTGCTTATTATCATTGCACTAATAGAAATGGCTGTGGAAAATATGCAGAACAAGTTGAACTAGAAGAAAAAGTGGCTGAAAAATTTAAGGATTTAGAATTTAATCCCGAATTCACAAGTAAGATAATTGAAAAAGTTAAAAAAATATTTTACGAACGAAGAAAAAAATACTCGGGAAAAAGGCAAGGGTTAGTAAATCAGAAAACGGCGATAGAGAGTAAAAAAAGAGTAATGGAAGATAAATTATTTGCTGGGGTTATATCAGATGAAGATTTTACTATTCGCAGGAAAGAATTTAGTGGAGAATTAGCTAACCTAGATGAACAATTAGAAGATTTAGGACATAGTCAAGAAATTAAAATTGATATTGCTCAAGAAATTCTTTCTTTTACTAGAAATATTTATAAAGCATATAAAAAAGCACCTATTAATTTGAAAAGGCATTATCTAGGCTTCTTTTGGGAAAAATTTGAGATTAGCGATGGGGTTATAATAAAATCTGTTCCGACCCTCTTGTTTTCTGAATTAATGAAGCTAGAACAGATAAATGCTAATAACCTAAAAATAGAAAACCCTAATATATCTAATGTTTCTAACAATATTATAATAAGGGATAGTTGGCTCCGCGAACTGGACGATGTTCGAACCTCTATGATGTTAAGTTAGTCTTATGCTATTTGCATTTTCTTATAATTAAAAACTTAATATAGCTATTATCAACATATAAAGAGTAATTATATAAATAATTGTTTGAAAACTAGCATTTATATAAAATTTTATCATTAATTGTTTTTTGTTTTCTGCTTTTTCTTTTTTTATTTCTGTATTATCCTTATTTATTAACCTTTTTATAGTTTTAAGCTCGTTACCTAAAGCCTCACCAAATTCTATTGTGTGTAACCCCCATACGGCTGAAAAAGTCCAAACACTTAAATAAATTAAAAATAAAACAGATAAAACAACTGTTTCAAAACTTGTGGAAGCAATAGAAAAAATAGCGATAACAACAATTAAAGTTATTATATTTATAATTATTCTCCAAACTATACTTAAAACTATACTTAATGTTTTCATAATTATACTTAATGTTTTTTAACTTAATAAAATAAGGATAATAACCCAGCTAACAATAATTATTACAAGTAAAACTATAACTGTGATAAATTTTACTCGCCTTTCTTTCCATTCTTTCACAAACCAGTTTTTAATTTTCTTTTTTAAAAATCTTACTGTTAATTCTCCATTTTTTCTCTTTTTATAAAGTAAATAAACCCCATAACACGGATAAAGTGCAAGCATAATTAACCCTAATACACCAAGTGTATTATCTCTAATTTCTTTGTCTGATAATAAGCCTATTGTAATAATCACTGCCCAAAAACCCAAATATAATAAGCCTGCTATAACTACCAGCAAAGTAATTCCTCCTAAAAGTTTCTTACCAGCTTCGCTAATAAGTAATACTCCTACGGCAATTATTATTAAAAGTATGTAAAGCATTATTTATTTTAAAATCTTATCTAATAAAAAAACAATTAAAATTATAACTCCTGCTACTAACCAAAACTTCGGGTCGCTGTAATTCTTTGTATTAAAACCCTTATATCTCACAGTGTTTTAAAATACTTTTCTTTTAACTCCTGCATAAGCTCGGGTTCTTTCTTTACTAAATTAAAAGTCTTATCGGCTAAGACTTTTAATAACTCCTTGTCATCTTTTCTGTCGTCTAAAAACTCTGTATAATTGTCTTTATCTATTTGGTGTAAATAATCTTTTATAGCCTCTTGGCTTTTCTTTGTATGCTCTTCTGAAGGGATTAAGTCTCTACCGTCTGCTTTGTTTGTGTTGTTGTTAAAACTCTGGTCTTTATATCCGCCTAACATTTTTATTGCCCCTGCTATCATTATTTTTTCGTCTTTGTTTAGTTTCATATTTTAAATAAATTATCTCTCTAAAATCTTACCTTTTCTTACCTTTTTATCCTACTTCCTGTAATTATACTTATCGGAAGTTGAAGCCTATTATAAGGCTATTCTACTGGTCTTTGTTTTCCTCTAACTTCCCACCATTTTCCACCATTTTTTTAGAGGCTTTTTTTTGTTTAAAACCTTTTATTATAAAATAAACTCCACCACCCACTAATAACAAGTTAAATAAATTAAAACCTAAAGCCTCTGCGTTTAAAGAAAAAGCAAACTTTGCCCCGCTTATAATCCAAAGAATAATTAAAACAATTCCTATACCTATATTCTCTAAACTACCATTAACTTTTTTTATTTTATTCCTCATCTTTTTTAACTTAAACTAATAATTAAAAACTTACTCCACTAAAAGCCTTATAATATCTCGGCAAGTCTGCTTTTCTGTTAATGTTATCGTTATAGACTTGTAGCATTTCCAAACTTTTGTGTCGGGTATATTGTGCTACTTCCAGCAAGTCTCCTTTATATGTTTTTATAAGTGTAGTTGTAAAATAATGCCTAAAACCGTGCGTTGTCTTTTTAATTCCTAAAGTGTTTAAAATCTCTTTAACAATATCTCTAACAGCTCTTGTGGTTAGTCGTTTATTTTTATTATTATTGCTCTGGCTGGTAAATAAAGCCCCGTCTGCTATCTTGTTGCCCTTTAAATAGCTCTGTAATGCTTTAATAGCTTCGGGGTGCAAGTTAATAGGCTCTTTATCGTCTTGTCCTTTGCCTTGTATAAAAGCGGTCTTACTAATAAAGTCTATATCTTTAACATCAAGCCTTATAACCTCTACTTGTCGTAATCCTTGAAAAACTAAAAGGCTCAAAATAGCTTTAAGCCGTGCATTTTGCTGGGTCTCTGGTAATTCTTTTAAAGTGTTGGTTAATGTCCTTATCTCCTCGTCATTAAGCCCGTCCCTCTTGTGCTTCTTATTCTGGCTAAAGGTTTTAATGTTTTGTGTAATGTCTGCTGGTAAAGCCCCTTGTCTGTTGGCTTCCTTTAAAAATATCTTTGCTGTTGCTAAATACTTGTTTTTAGTGCTAACAGCTAAGTCTGTCCGCTCGGCTAAATATCTTTTAAACTCTAAAAAGCTGTTGCGGTTAAATCCTCTCTCTTGTGTAAAATCCAAAAACAAGCCTATGCGGTATTTATAATCCTGCCTTGTTGCCCCACTAACATCTAATAAATCAAAAACTTTCTCTGCCCTCTCTCTTGGGTTGTTAATGGTTAAAGTCTGCTCGTTGTTAGTTGTGGTTATCTGTTTTTGTTTTGCCATAAAAGTTTTAGTTAATTTTATTAAAACTCTCTTTTAAAAACTTCGTTAAATCTTTACTAATGGTAATACCTTTTTTGGTTGGTATATATTCCCCGTCGGCTTTCCTCGCAAAAATCCTAAAATCTATATATGGCTTGTCTAAATAAATTGTCTCACTAACTCTAACCTGCTCTCTTAAAGACTTATCAAAAGAAAATAAAACTGTCTCCTTTTGGTTAAGTGTCCCTCTTTGTGTTTGTTGTATTGTGTTTGTTTTTTCCATAATGTTTTTATAGTAAATCTAACTTACTACTTCCATTATAACAAAACAATAAAAGCTGTCAAGTGTTTATAACCCACAGCTCTACTTGTCTCGTCCTGTCTGTCCTGTCTTACCTTTAACTTCCAGTTTGTTGGTAAAAAGAGTATATTTTAAGCCCTTTTTTTGGCAATACTTAACTTTAGCCTCTAACTCGCTATTGGCTTTAATAGTCTCTGCTCTGGTGCTGTTTTTAATTTTAATTTTATATGTTTTCATTTTTTATTTCTAAAATAATAATTTTTGCTGTTTCTTTTGCTCTGTAATATCTGCTTCAATAATCATACTCCAAAACTCTTTAGCTTTTGGGTTACCTTTAATCATTTCATTATAAATCTCCGTCTCATTACTGTAATTCTTAAATAATCCTTGCTCAAGTTTGGTTTTCAAATCATCTTTTTCAATTGGGTAATATCTCATCACTAAATCCCACGCTTGGCTATTTACTGTATAAGCGTAATTTTCGGAATTAAAAAGCTGTGCCTCAAACTCCTCAAAAGTTTCTACTGGGTGTTTAGTATGCCAGTAATTGTGTGCCACCTCGTGATAAAAAATTGGTATCCATAATTCATTTTTTAATTCTATGGTGGGGTTAATATAAACTGCTTGTGTTTTCGCCCCGTGATACATTATTAAATCTTTTAATTTCGGGTCGGCTCTGTAAAGTTTACCCCCTAATACCCCACTCATTAAATACTCGTGTGTTTCTAACATCTCTTTCGGCATTTCGTCCTTAACAGCGTCCATTAAGTTAATGTTTTTGTTTATTTCTACTAAAAGTAGTTTAATCTGCTCGGCTTCTTTATCTTTAACTTCTCTTTGAAAATAAAAATAAGCTATTAAAGAGGTAGTAATTAAAACTATAAAAAAACTAATGGCTAATAGTTTTTTAGATAACTTCATTTTTTTGTTTTTAGATAACTTCATTTTTTATCTTTTTCTCTTTTAATAAATAGCTCTGTAATATCTTTAACTTTTTCGTTTTTAATACTTGCCTCAAAATAAGCTATGCGTCCTGTTTGCCTGTTAAAAATCCTCGCTACTTTGTCGGCTTCTTTTATTCCTTGCTCGTCGTTGTCAAAACATATCTGTAAATTAAAATCGTTTAGCCTCTTAATAGTGTCCTCGTCATAATTACTTACTCCTAAAACTCCTACAGCATTAAAGCCGTGTTGGTCTAAAATCATTGTGTCAAACTCACCCTCTGCTAAATAAACCCGCTCACCTTTTTTTAGTGTCTTTAAAATATCACTGTTAAAAAGTCTATTCGCTACCCCTGCTGTGCTTTGGTATTTTCCATAAGTAAAGGTTTTTACAAAAATGTCTGGGTCTGAAAATCTTTTAAAATAAAATCTACCTCGTATCGCTACAATTTTACCGTCCTCTATAATTGGTATTATTATCGGGTGCTTGGTAAATAAAAACCTATTTTGTCTCTTGGCTATTAAAGATATATCTTGTAATCGTTTTAAATCAAACTTACCTAATAAAAACTCTTTTGTTTTTTTGTAATCTTTAATACTAAAAATACCAAACTTCTTTATTGTTTTTTTAGTTAATCCCCTACTCTCGCTGGTTAAGTATGTTTCGGTCTCTTGGTCTATACCGTCGCAAAACACCTGTAAAGCCCTGTATATGTCGTCTGGTTGCCTCTCTATACGGTTAAACTGCCTCTCTCTGCCCTTTAAATGCTCTTTTAAGCTACTTATTCCTCCTCTACCACTTAAAGTATCTAAATCGTTTATTTCTGACCTTTTCTGATATTTTAAGTTATTATTTAAACCTAATTTAATAGCAAGTTGTTTAATTGTTTCTTTTCTACCTTGTTTTGTTTTGTAATCTAAATTATACCTCTTGGCGTAAAAGTTGATAGCGTCACCCCACTCTCCACAGCCGTAACACTTAAAGGTGTTGTTATCGGCGTAAAAGGTTAAGCTGGCTTTTTTCTCGTTATGAAAACAGCAAATAGTTTTATAAACTCCGTTGCTTTGCTTCTTTAACTGCAAACCCTCACTCTTGGCAAGCTCAATTATATTTATTCTGCTTTTTATGTCGTCAATTATCATATAAGCAAGTTATACGGCTCGGTGGATCTTCTCTCCCCTCGTATTGGTGTAAAAACTCCTTTCTCGCGTATTGCTTGGAAAACTCCCTCCTTGTAATTGTCCGAAAACTCTCTTTTAAAAAGTTGTCGCTATTTTCTTTTTTAATTTTTCGCCCGTTTTTTCTCATTTTCTTTGTTTTTCTTAAACTATCTTAACTCTTTAACTCATTTTTCTAATTTCTCTTTATGTTATATTTTCTTTTCTTTATAGTAATAATAGATAACTAATAGGCTTTTAAGTAAAAACGGGGTTTTGTTGTTTAAATAAAGGTTAAAGTTAATCTCTCGTTGTTGCTCGGGTGTATGTATCCTGTTGCTCGGGTGTATGTAAGTCATATCGTTGGCTTGTCCCGTCCTGTCTGTCCTGTCTCTCCTGTCCTCTCTGGCTTCTCTTGTGGGGTATTAAAACTAATTAAAACTTCTCTAATATCCTGTATCTTTAAGTCGGTTAGAACCTCTTTTTTAAACTCGCTATAATTCCAGCTTTTAAACTTCTCTAAATCGGTAATCACTTTAACCTTTTCGCATTTCCCACTATCAAAAAACCTAACCTCTTTAATCACTTTATACTTGGTTGCTGTGTAATAAATACACTCAGCTAAAACTTTAAAGGCTTCTTGGGGTCTGTTTTTTTTCTGCTCGTCTTTAATTATCTTGTCTAACAAGGTGCTAACCTTTAACTGTGTTTTAAAGTCTCCTGTGCTTGCATAGCTCATCACTAACTTAAAAAAAGAGTATAGATAACCTTTCTCGTTGTCTGTATTTTTATCTTGTATCGCCTCTAACAAAATTGGGTAATACTGCTTGCCGTTAATGTAGTAATTTTTATATGGCTCGTTATAAATTATTTTCCACTTGTCTTTTCTACTTTTTGGCTCAAGTAAAATATAAATGTTTGGCAAGCCGTGTGCGGTGTATTCTTTGCCGTCTATAATAACTTGCTCTAATCGGTATGTTGTATAAGCCCCTGTAAACAAATCTCTTTTAAGCTCGTCTAAAAACTTCCCTCCCCGTGCTATCTGTGCCTCACTCTTACCCCTTGTTAGTGCATAATCCTTTAAAGAAAACTCCAGCTCGGTTTCCTTTGGCTCTCCCGCTTTTTCTCGCTTCCAGTTTTCCCGTTGTAGCATATAACCTAAAGCGTCTATGTTTTTGGCTTGGCTCACTCCTAACTTCGGCGGGGTCGGTATCATCATTAAGCCCTGCTCTGTCTTTTTCTTTCTGTCTATTTTATTTTGTTTGCTTGTCGGGTAGCGTGCCTTACCCCCTTTAAAATCCCATTCAGCTAACTCCTCTTGCCCGTCTATTATGTAACCCTTAAAGGCTCTATTTCTTAACCCTGTGCTTCCAAAAATGCTTCGCTGTATCTCCTCAATAGACTTTGGTGTTTTAAAAACCTCTGCCTTTTTCTCTAAAGGTTTCTCTATCAGGTCTATCATTTTTTTATTGTTTTTGTCGTCCATAAAATTAAAAGTCATCTCCTAAAATATCCTCAAACTTTTGCGTCCACTCCTTTAAAGTTTCGTTGTCGGCAAGTATGCTGTCCTTTTTAATAAACAAGTCGTCTTTAGTTTTTAATACTCCTCTGCGTTTAATAAGCCAGCTCTCCGCTTCTTTGCTTCCCTCGCTATCGTCCCCGCCGTGTAATGTCTGCCCTATCGCTTTGCTTAATGCCTCGTTGTGGCTGTCTATAAACTCGCCTACATTTTTAACTCGCTCTTTTAGTGCGTAATCTAAATCGCATTTATAAGTCTTGTTTAATCGTTTAAAGACTTCTTGAAAAGCTAACAGCCTCTCATAACCTTTAATCAAACTCGCCCGTATCTCTTTATAAACTTTTTCCAGCCCGTCGTCGTTAAAGCTCAAATAAGTTTCCTTACCTTTCTGGGTTTCTTTAATCCAGTTAGTCGCCTCAAAAATTAAACTTAATCTTTTTGTGGTTAAGTTAAATAAACTTAAAGCGTTTAGTTTTCCTGCCTCGTCTTTCTCGGCTATTAAAAGCTCTTGGTCTAAATGCTCGCCTTTCTGCTCTGTGTCGCCGTCCGCATAGACTATCCCTAAATTGGCGTTGTATTCGTCCACTCGCTTTTTAAAGTCTTTAACAAACTCAAAATCGCTCTTTAAGTTATAAAGGCTCTCGCCTGTAATCGCTCTGTCGCTAAACTTCTCAAAATCCTTTTTTTCGTCCAGCTCTCCCTTTTCTCTCTGCTCATAATCTAAACTCTCTAAAATCCATTTTGCGTTTGATAACTCGCTATCATATAAGCCCTTGCTGTATAGCTTGTCCCGTCTCGTCTCGTCTGGTGTCTGCTCTCTAACTTTTAGCTCTCCTTTGTCTATAAGTTTTTGTAGCGTCGCTCTGGCTTCGGTTTTGGTCTTTAGCCACTTGTTAAAAAGCTCTAAATCGTTGCTAAAAACTAACGGCGTGTAGCGGTCTATTAAATCCTCATCAAGCCATTTTAAACAAGCCTCTTTTAATATCGCCTCCATGGTCGTCTGGTTGTCCCGTACGTAATCCTCTATAACTTTTTTTATGTCGGCGGGTGTCTTGCTGTCCTCGTCGTCCGCCTCTTGGTTTTTCGCTAACGGCTTGCCCTTAACTTTTAAGCCTTTGCTAATTAAAAAATATCTCGCTACTTCGGCTAAAGGTATGCAAGCAAAATAATGAAAAAGCTGATATTCTTTCGCAAACTTGTTATAGCAATTCTCGGCTACAAGCTCGGCTAACTTTTCTTTGGCTTCTTTGGTCTCCTCTTTTGTTAGCTCGTCTTTGCCTTTAAATAAGTTAGCTATAATCTCCTCTTGGTCTAAATACTGGTGGTCGGTTTCTATGTCGGGGTAAAGCTCAATAAATCTTTTTTTATCTTTGTCGCTTAAACTTTCAAAAGCAAGCTGGTAAATAGTATAGTCAAAATCCAGCCCGTCCTTTAACTTTTGCTCTCGCTGTTTATTAGTTATCTCTATCGCCTCTTTAATGTCCACTACTTTAATTTTCTGCAAATTGTCTATAAGTTTTTTTGTGTCCCTGTAAATAGGATGTAGATTTAACTGCATATCTAAAAAAGACTTTCTGTAATTGTCGGCTTTGGTCTGCCAGTATGTCATCTCGGCTTCAAGCCCCGCCCGTCCGCTTAACTTCCAGCCCTCGTTATATTTATTCCACTCTCTCGCCTCATTACTGGTCTTTGCCTGCCAGCCCTGTAAAGCACTTTTGTCGGCTTCGGTTAAAGTCTTTTTGTTTGTCGTTGCCTCAATAACATCTGCTTGTATTAAAAGCAAATATCGCTCTTTCGGCGTTAAGTTTCCTTTCTGTAATAAATTGCTGATATTTTTTCTCATAATGTTTTAATATCTTGTTTTCTTTTGTATAACCCGCTCTATAATTTCCACTCTGCTGTTTAGTTGGCTAACCTCAAAAGCCTTTAATAACTTATCACTTAAAAAGCCTAAACAATTCGCTGTGCGTATATCAAGCTTCCCTGCTCTTACTCTACTAATCGTGTCGGTTATAAGTAAAACTGTGTCGGCTGGCTCAGCTAAAACTAACTCTGGCAACGGCTCTTTAAGCGTTAATGCTTTGGTCTTGCCCCCATTACTTTGTGCTTCCCTTTTCTCCTCGTCGCTTATATCTGGGTTGTGAAAATAACAAAACTCACTACCTTTAATAGCGTGTGCTTCGCATTTTACCCCATTTGTTTTTATAAATTCACATTTCATAATAACATTGACTAAATTAGTCTATTGTTTTTTTATTTTTCCTTTAAAAAATCTTTAACTTTATCTATTAAGCCCTTTTTAATTAGTTTGTCTTGTCCCGTCTGCTCTGTTTTGTCCTGTCCTGTCTGGTCTGCCTCGTTGTTAGTCGGCTCTTTTTGTTTCTCTAACATAAAAACCTTGCTCTGTAATTGCCCTATTAAAATGTTTGTCTCTCGGTCTCGCTCTATAAGCTGGTCTATTTTCCCGCCTAAATCTTTAATCTGCTCGTCTTTTTTGTGTAGCTGGTCTTTTAAAATACCTTTTGTTTCCTTTAATAGTGTTATAACTTCGTTTTCCTGTCCTGTTTTTTCCTGTCTCTCGTGTCCTGTCTGGTCTGGGGTGTCCTGTCTGGTCTCACTTAAAACCTCTTTGTTTTCAATAAAATCTGTCTTAATGTGTCCTGTCTCCTGTGTCTCCTCTGTCCTGTCTGGTCTTGTCTGCTCTGCTTTTAGTGCTTCTTGTGCTTTAAAGGCTTCTACATCGGCTTTGCTAAATCTATATTCCAGCGTCCCTTGTTTGCTTTTAACTTTCTTGGGGTGTAATAAACCCCGCCTAATGTATCGGCTTATAGACTTTTTGCTTCTGTTTAAAAGCTCGCAAACCTCAAATAAAGTTATGTTAAAATTGCTCATAGTTTTATTTTTGTGGGTATCTCTTTAAACACTCGGCTTTGTCGTCCGCTAATCCCTTGTTAAATAAGTTTACATAGGGATCTATTGATAAACGGCAAGAACACTCACTCGGTCTCTTTAAAATATAATCAAGACTTGCAAAAAGACGAGGAGAAAAGGGTTCGTCGGGGTCTTTAGGTGCAAGGTTTCTTTGCTTTACATACTCCTCACTCGTTAACCCGTATTTTTTAAGGTATTCATCAAAAGAAAGCTCTTTAATATCTATACACTTATTCGTTAGTTTGCCTTGTGCTTTACACTCGCTATGCCACTTATCGCTGTAATTTTCCTCTGCATTGCCTATACAAGTATCTAATGCTTGCTCGGCTTCCTCTTTTACTTGTTGCTCTTTAAGCTCTTTGTTTAACTGCTCTTTTTTTTCTGTCTCAATTTTAATCTGTTGCTGTCTCTCAATAGAACGCTGTTTATTTACTTGGCTTCCAAAATAAAAACCACCTAAAATAATACTGGCTATTACAAGAGTAACTGGTAAAGATAATTTATTAAGTTTTTTAAGTATTTTATCCATAATTATCTTTTAATTAAGTTATTTATAATGTCGGGTATCGTTTCCCCTTTTTCTCTTAACTTTAAAATCTCTTTAAGCCGTTTACTGGCTTCTTTAGTGGGGTAATACTTGGCTAATCGTTTGCCTTGTTGCTTAAAAGGTAATAAACCTAACTCGCAGTAAAACTTAATTGTGCTATATCTAACCCCATTAAGCTCTGCAAGCTCGCTCATTTTCAAAAACTCTCTTTTCTTTATCTCGTCTATGGTGCGTTTTCTCATAATGTTTTTTCTCATAATTAAGAACTTAATATAGCTGTTATCAACATATAAAGGGTAATTATATAAATAATTGTTTGAAAACTAGCATTTATATAAAATTTTATCATTTTTTGTTTTTTGTTTTCTGCTTTTTCTTTTTTTATTTCTGTATTATCCTTATTTATTAACCTTTTTATAGTTTTAAGCTCGTTACCTAAAGCCTCACCAAATTCTATTGTGTGTAACCCCCATACGGCTGAAAAAGTCCAAACACTTAAATAAATTAAAAATAAAACAGATAAAACAACTGTTTCAAAACTTGTGGAAGCAATAGAAAAAATAGCGATAACAACAATTAAAGTTATTATATTTATAATTATTCTCCAAACTATACTTAAAACTATACTTAATGTTTTCATAATTATACTTAATGTTTTTTAACTTAATAAAATAAGGATAATAACCCAGCTAACAATAATTATTACAAGTAAAACTATAACTGTGATAAATTTTACTCGCCTTTCTTTCCATTCTTTCACAAACCAGTTTTTAATTTTCTTTTTTAAAAATCTTACTGTTAATTCTCCATTTTTTCTCTTTTTATAAAGTAAATAAACCCCATAACACGGATAAAGTGCAAGCATAATTAACCCTAATACACCAAGTGTATTATCTCTAATTTCTTTGTCTGATAATAAGCCTATTGTAATAATCACTGCCCAAAAACCCAAATATAATAAGCCTGCTATAACTACCAGCAAAGTAATTCCTCCTAAAAGTTTCTTACCAGCTTCGCTAATAAGTAATACTCCTACGGCAATTATTATTAAAAGTATGTAAAGCATTATTTATTTTAAAATCTTATCTAATAAAAAAACAATTAAAATTATAACTCCTGCTACTAACCAAAACTTCGGGTCGCTGTAATTCTTTGTATTAAAACCCTTATATCTCACAGTGTTTTAAAATACTTTTCTTTTAACTCCTGCATAAGCTCGGGTTCTTTCTTTACTAAATTAAAAGTCTTATCGGCTAAGACTTTTAATAACTCCTTGTCATCTTTTCTGTCGTCTAAAAACTCTGTATAATTGTCTTTATCTATTTGGTGTAAATAATCTTTTATAGCCTCTTGGCTTTTCTTTGTATGCTCTTCTGAAGGGATTAAGTCTCTACCGTCTGCTTTGTTTGTGTTGTTGTTAAAACTCTGGTCTTTATATCCGCCTAACATTTTTATTGCCCCTGCTATCATTATTTTTTCGTCTTTGTTTAGTTTCATATTTTAAATAAATTATCTCTCTAAAATCTTACCTTTTCTTACCTTTTTATCCTACTTCCTGTAATTATACTTATCGGAAGTTGAAGCCTATTATAAGGCTATTCTACTGGTCTTTGTTTTCCTCTAACTTCCCACCATTTTCCACCATTTTTTTAGAGGCTTTTTTTTGTTTAAAACCTTTTATTATAAAATAAACTCCACCACCCACTAATAACAAGTTAAATAAATTAAAACCTAAAGCCTCTGCGTTTAAAGAAAAAGCAAACTTTGCCCCGCTTATAATCCAAAGAATAATTAAAACAATTCCTATACCTATATTCTCTAAACTACCATTAACTTTTTTTATTTTATTCCTCATCTTTTTTAACTTAAACTAATAATTAAAAACTTACTCCACTAAAAGCCTTATAATATCTCGGCAAGTCTGCTTTTCTGTTAATGTTATCGTTATAGACTTGTAGCATTTCCAAACTTTTGTGTCGGGTATATTGTGCTACTTCCAGCAAGTCTCCTTTATATGTTTTTATAAGTGTAGTTGTAAAATAATGCCTAAAACCGTGCGTTGTCTTTTTAATTCCTAAAGTGTTTAAAATCTCTTTAACAATATCTCTAACAGCTCTTGTGGTTAGTCGTTTATTTTTATTATTATTGCTCTGGCTGGTAAATAAAGCCCCGTCTGCTATCTTGTTGCCCTTTAAATAGCTCTGTAATGCTTTAATAGCTTCGGGGTGCAAGTTAATAGGCTCTTTATCGTCTTGTCCTTTGCCTTGTATAAAAGCGGTCTTACTAATAAAGTCTATATCTTTAACATCAAGCCTTATAACCTCTACTTGTCGTAATCCTTGAAAAACTAAAAGGCTCAAAATAGCTTTAAGCCGTGCATTTTGCTGGGTCTCTGGTAATTCTTTTAAAGTGTTGGTTAATGTCCTTATCTCCTCGTCATTAAGCCCGTCCCTCTTGTGCTTCTTATTCTGGCTAAAGGTTTTAATGTTTTGTGTAATGTCTGCTGGTAAAGCCCCTTGTCTGTTGGCTTCCTTTAAAAATATCTTTGCTGTTGCTAAATACTTGTTTTTAGTGCTAACAGCTAAGTCTGTCCGCTCGGCTAAATATCTTTTAAACTCTAAAAAGCTGTTGCGGTTAAATCCTCTCTCTTGTGTAAAATCCAAAAACAAGCCTATGCGGTATTTATAATCCTGCCTTGTTGCCCCACTAACATCTAATAAATCAAAAACTTTCTCTGCCCTCTCTCTTGGGTTGTTAATGGTTAAAGTCTGCTCGTTGTTAGTTGTGGTTATCTGTTTTTGTTTTGCCATAAAAGTTTTAGTTAATTTTATTAAAACTCTCTTTTAAAAACTTCGTTAAATCTTTACTAATGGTAATACCTTTTTTGGTTGGTATATATTCCCCGTCGGCTTTCCTCGCAAAAATCCTAAAATCTATATATGGCTTGTCTAAATAAATTGTCTCACTAACTCTAACCTGCTCTCTTAAAGACTTATCAAAAGAAAATAAAACTGTCTCCTTTTGGTTAAGTGTCCCTCTTTGTGTTTGTTGTATTGTGTTTGTTTTTTCCATAATGTTTTTATAGTAAATCTAACTTACTACTTCCATTATAACAAAACAATAAAAGCTGTCAAGTGTTTATAACCCACAGCTCTACTTGTCTCGTCCTGTCTGTCCTGTCTTACCTTTAACTTCCAGTTTGTTGGTAAAAAGAGTATATTTTAAGCCCTTTTTTTGGCAATACTTAACTTTAGCCTCTAACTCGCTATTGGCTTTAATAGTCTCTGCTCTGGTGCTGTTTTTAATTTTAATTTTATATGTTTTCATTTTTTATTTCTAAAATAATAATTTTTGCTGTTTCTTTTGCTCTGTAATATCTGCTTCAATAATCATACTCCAAAACTCTTTAGCTTTTGGGTTACCTTTAATCATTTCATTATAAATCTCCGTCTCATTACTGTAATTCTTAAATAATCCTTGCTCAAGTTTGGTTTTCAAATCATCTTTTTCAATTGGGTAATATCTCATCACTAAATCCCACGCTTGGCTATTTACTGTATAAGCGTAATTTTCGGAATTAAAAAGCTGTGCCTCAAACTCCTCAAAAGTTTCTACTGGGTGTTTAGTATGCCAGTAATTGTGTGCCACCTCGTGATAAAAAATTGGTATCCATAATTCATTTTTTAATTCTATGGTGGGGTTAATATAAACTGCTTGTGTTTTCGCCCCGTGATACATTATTAAATCTTTTAATTTCGGGTCGGCTCTGTAAAGTTTACCCCCTAATACCCCACTCATTAAATACTCGTGTGTTTCTAACATCTCTTTCGGCATTTCGTCCTTAACAGCGTCCATTAAGTTAATGTTTTTGTTTATTTCTACTAAAAGTAGTTTAATCTGCTCGGCTTCTTTATCTTTAACTTCTCTTTGAAAATAAAAATAAGCTATTAAAGAGGTAGTAATTAAAACTATAAAAAAACTAATGGCTAATAGTTTTTTAGATAACTTCATTTTTTTGTTTTTAGATAACTTCATTTTTTATCTTTTTCTCTTTTAATAAATAGCTCTGTAATATCTTTAACTTTTTCGTTTTTAATACTTGCCTCAAAATAAGCTATGCGTCCTGTTTGCCTGTTAAAAATCCTCGCTACTTTGTCGGCTTCTTTTATTCCTTGCTCGTCGTTGTCAAAACATATCTGTAAATTAAAATCGTTTAGCCTCTTAATAGTGTCCTCGTCATAATTACTTACTCCTAAAACTCCTACAGCATTAAAGCCGTGTTGGTCTAAAATCATTGTGTCAAACTCACCCTCTGCTAAATAAACCCGCTCACCTTTTTTTAGTGTCTTTAAAATATCACTGTTAAAAAGTCTATTCGCTACCCCTGCTGTGCTTTGGTATTTTCCATAAGTAAAGGTTTTTACAAAAATGTCTGGGTCTGAAAATCTTTTAAAATAAAATCTACCTCGTATCGCTACAATTTTACCGTCCTCTATAATTGGTATTATTATCGGGTGCTTGGTAAATAAAAACCTATTTTGTCTCTTGGCTATTAAAGATATATCTTGTAATCGTTTTAAATCAAACTTACCTAATAAAAACTCTTTTGTTTTTTTGTAATCTTTAATACTAAAAATACCAAACTTCTTTATTGTTTTTTTAGTTAATCCCCTACTCTCGCTGGTTAAGTATGTTTCGGTCTCTTGGTCTATACCGTCGCAAAACACCTGTAAAGCCCTGTATATGTCGTCTGGTTGCCTCTCTATACGGTTAAACTGCCTCTCTCTGCCCTTTAAATGCTCTTTTAAGCTACTTATTCCTCCTCTACCACTTAAAGTATCTAAATCGTTTATTTCTGACCTTTTCTGATATTTTAAGTTATTATTTAAACCTAATTTAATAGCAAGTTGTTTAATTGTTTCTTTTCTACCTTGTTTTGTTTTGTAATCTAAATTATACCTCTTGGCGTAAAAGTTGATAGCGTCACCCCACTCTCCACAGCCGTAACACTTAAAGGTGTTGTTATCGGCGTAAAAGGTTAAGCTGGCTTTTTTCTCGTTATGAAAACAGCAAATAGTTTTATAAACTCCGTTGCTTTGCTTCTTTAACTGCAAACCCTCACTCTTGGCAAGCTCAATTATATTTATTCTGCTTTTTATGTCGTCAATTATCATATAAGCAAGTTATACGGCTCGGTGGATCTTCTCTCCCCTCGTATTGGTGTAAAAACTCCTTTCTCGCGTATTGCTTGGAAAACTCCCTCCTTGTAATTGTCCGAAAACTCTCTTTTAAAAAGTTGTCGCTATTTTCTTTTTTAATTTTTCGCCCGTTTTTTCTCATTTTCTTTGTTTTTCTTAAACTATCTTAACTCTTTAACTCATTTTTCTAATTTCTCTTTATGTTATATTTTCTTTTCTTTATAGTAATAATAGATAACTAATAGGCTTTTAAGTAAAAACGGGGTTTTGTTGTTTAAATAAAGGTTAAAGTTAATCTCTCGTTGTTGCTCGGGTGTATGTATCCTGTTGCTCGGGTGTATGTAAGTCATATCGTTGGCTTGTCCCGTCCTGTCTGTCCTGTCTCTCCTGTCCTCTCTGGCTTCTCTTGTGGGGTATTAAAACTAATTAAAACTTCTCTAATATCCTGTATCTTTAAGTCGGTTAGAACCTCTTTTTTAAACTCGCTATAATTCCAGCTTTTAAACTTCTCTAAATCGGTAATCACTTTAACCTTTTCGCATTTCCCACTATCAAAAAACCTAACCTCTTTAATCACTTTATACTTGGTTGCTGTGTAATAAATACACTCAGCTAAAACTTTAAAGGCTTCTTGGGGTCTGTTTTTTTTCTGCTCGTCTTTAATTATCTTGTCTAACAAGGTGCTAACCTTTAACTGTGTTTTAAAGTCTCCTGTGCTTGCATAGCTCATCACTAACTTAAAAAAAGAGTATAGATAACCTTTCTCGTTGTCTGTATTTTTATCTTGTATCGCCTCTAACAAAATTGGGTAATACTGCTTGCCGTTAATGTAGTAATTTTTATATGGCTCGTTATAAATTATTTTCCACTTGTCTTTTCTACTTTTTGGCTCAAGTAAAATATAAATGTTTGGCAAGCCGTGTGCGGTGTATTCTTTGCCGTCTATAATAACTTGCTCTAATCGGTATGTTGTATAAGCCCCTGTAAACAAATCTCTTTTAAGCTCGTCTAAAAACTTCCCTCCCCGTGCTATCTGTGCCTCACTCTTACCCCTTGTTAGTGCATAATCCTTTAAAGAAAACTCCAGCTCGGTTTCCTTTGGCTCTCCCGCTTTTTCTCGCTTCCAGTTTTCCCGTTGTAGCATATAACCTAAAGCGTCTATGTTTTTGGCTTGGCTCACTCCTAACTTCGGCGGGGTCGGTATCATCATTAAGCCCTGCTCTGTCTTTTTCTTTCTGTCTATTTTACTTTGTTTGCTTGTCGGGTAGCGTGCCTTACCCCCTTTAAAATCCCACTCAGCTAACTCCTCCTGCCCGTCTTTCGTATAACCCTTAAAGTCTCCAGCTCTTAACCCTGTGCTTTTAAAAATGCTTCGCTGTATCTCCTCAATAGACTTTGGTGTTTTAAAAACCTCTGCCTTTTTCTCTAAAGGTTTCTCTGTCGGGTCTATTATTTTTTTATTGTTTTTGTCATTCATAAAATTAAAAGTCGTCTCCTAAAATATCCTCAAACTTTTGTGTCCAGCTCGTTAGTATCTCTGTGTCTGGTAATATCCCGTCTCTGTTAATAAATAGATCATCTTTTGTTTTTAATGGTTTTTTGTATAAGCCAAAACCTACACCAAACCCTCGCGTGTCCTCTAATGCATTTTCTAAATGCTCGTTGTGCTGGTCTATAAAATCGCTAACATTTTTAACCCGCTCTTTAAGTGCGTAATCTATCTCTGCCTCATAAGTTTTTGATAACCTTTTAAAGACTTTACTAAAGGCTAACAGCCTCGCATAACTTTTAATTAAATCCTCTCGTATTTCCTTAAATACTTTTTCCACCTCGTCGCTTTTAAACTCTAAATAAGTCTCGCCGTCTTTTTTGGTCTCTGTAAAAAAGTTTCGGTTAAATTGTGCCTCTATCTTTTTAATACTCATACCAAACATACTAATCACGGCTGGCTTACCGTCCTTGTCTTTGTCGGCAATTAAAAGCTCTCGGTCTAAATGGTCGCCTTTCTGCTTGGGGTCGTCGTCAGCATAAACTAACCCTAAATTGGGTTGGTATTTATCTACTCGCTCTTTAAAATCTTTAACAAACTTATAATCGCTTTTAAAGTTATAAAGGCTGTCGCCTGTTATAATTTTGTCCTGTCCTGTCTTGTCTGCCGTCTTTAAATCCCCTTTAGTTATAAGGCTTTTAAGTGTTTCTCTTGCTTTGTCTTTTGCTTTTAACCACTCCTTAAAAATCTTGCTGTGCGTATGTTTTGTATCGCCATTATAAGTATCTTTTCCCTCATCGTTAAAAATCGGCGAGTAGTCGCTTATAAGCAACCCCTCATCAAGCCACCTTAAACAAGCCTCCTTTATAATATCTTTAACAGTTATTTTATTGTCTCTGGCGTAATACTCTAAAATCTCTTCTATATTGTCCTCTAACAGCCAGTTTTCACCACTACTTTTATCCCTCTCTTTTAAATTTTTTTCCACTTTTAAAGCTGTTTCTTGTGTCTCCTTATCTTTTTTTGCTTTTTCTATTTTTTCTCTTAACCCTGCCTTAATTTTCTCCAGTCTGTCATACTGTTTTTGGCTCAGTTTTATACCTTTCTCTTTTACCCATCTCTTTGCAATTTCCATAATCGGTATATCAGCAAAGTAATGATAAAATTGGTATTCTTTTGCAAACTTATTATAACCTCTCTCGGCTACAAGCTCGGCTATTTTTTCTTTAGCTTTTTCTGTTAGTGTATCTTTACCATTAAACAAGTTGGCTATAATCTCCTCACTGTCTAAATACTCGGTGTCGTATTCCACCTCGTCGTAAAGCGTCTTTAAGTCTTTTTTTAAATCGTCGCTCAAACTTTCAAAAGCTAACTGGTAAATAGCGTAGTCAAAATCTACCCCGCCTTTTAATTGTTGCTCTCGCTGTTTGTTGGTAATCTCTACTGCCTCTTTTATATCTACTACTTTAATTTTTTTAAGTGTTTGTAGTGCGTTTAACTGCTCTCGGTAATACGGGTAAAATTGTAAATCCATATCAATTATATTTTTTCTGTAATGGTCGGTTCGGGTCTGCCAGTAAATCATCTCGGCTTCTAATCCTGCCCGTCCGCTTAACTTCCAGCCCTCGTTGTATCTATTCCACTCTCTCGCCTCGTTGCTGGTTTTTGCCTGCCAGCTCGTTAAAGCCTCTTTGTCGGCTTCGGTTAAAGTCTTTTTGTTTGTTGTTGCCTCAATAACATCTGCTTGCACGATAAGTAAATATCGCTCTTTCGGCGTTAAGTTTCCTTTCTGTAATAAATTGCTAATGTTTTTTACCATAATTTTTTAATATCTTGTTTTCTTTTGTATAACCCGCTCTATAATTTCCACTCTGCTGTTTAGTTGGCTAACCTCAAAAGCTTTTAATAACTTATCACTTAAAAAGCCTAAACAATTCGCTGTGCGTATATCAAGCTTCCCCGCTCTTACTCTACTAATCGTGTCGGCTATAAGTAAAACTGTGTCGGCTGGCTCGGCTAAAACTAACTCTGGCAACGGCTCTTTAAGCGTTAATGCTTTGGTCTTGCCCCCATTACTTTGTGCTTCCCTTTTCTCCTCGTCGCTTATATCTGGG
>Ga0208904_1000640_pt1 | contig 27440 bp, 29 predicted proteins | sample AntAceMetag02UKB_FD_184774 | JGI IMG/M metagenome (GOLD analysis project Ga0208904, IMG submission 184774) | Saline lake microbial communities from Ace Lake, Antarctica - Antarctic Ace Lake Metagenome 02UKB (SPAdes) (version 2) | ecosystem: Environmental > Aquatic > Non-marine Saline and...
CCAATAAAACACAGCGCAAGTATCTTCTTTACATGGCATTCCGCTTGCGGAACAATGATCTTCAAAACTACAGGAACCATTTGGACGACTTGCACGCCACGGACAATTATAACAAAAACTATTAAAATCTATTAGCATTCCTCCACCCTTAAATATCCGTGCAGACATAGACAGACTTGTCTGAATTATTATAAAACATCCCTCCTTCAATTGCCTCAATGGCAGCAGCAGAAGGAATCAAGACCAACTGTGGAATAGTTGTTACTCCATTAGATCCCAGCACAACATTATTCAACCATTCGGTTAACTCGGTATATTCCGCTTCAAGAAGATGATAATACTCATCCGCAGCTCCACCTTGTAAGTCAGGCAATGTATTGTGAATCTTGATCCCACCTTGTATTGTGACCATGACAGCCTGAGTATCACCGATGGTCACATTGATGTCGCTATGATCCTCGTCCAAGATTATATTGATGTCAGGACCATCATCAATGACTACACTGAGAGTGATGTCAGACATTAGGTAATTCTCCTTGTGATATCAGTATGGATAAGAAATCCACCCTTTATGAGGGTTCGTATGATTCCATCATCTTTTTTTATCTGAAAATCATAATAATACTCTTTAGGGTCCAGATCAGTGTCAATATGGGAAAGCGAAAAATTTGAGATGCCGCCCTCCGGAGCCGTATGCACTGTTACATCCTTTTTAATTTTAGCCTCGTCATCTGTATCATTAACATTCTCTTTGGCAGTGAAATATATTGTCCAGTCAGTTATATCAATGGCAGCTCCATCACCGTCTTTGAATGTGAAGTTAAATGTCTTATCATCGCCTCTGAATACTGAAATTTGATTCATGATTATCTTCCTTTCAGGCTGTTATCTTGCATCCGTGATATCTGCACTATTCTCCATGAAATTATCAATCCACATTACCTCATTATCGTGAGTGTTCTGAATAACTATTTTATTCACCTGAGCAGTACTTGTTCCATCAGTACTTGAAAGGTTCTGCGTCCATGTCTGACCGTCCGTACAGGCCCAAAACTCAAGCTCTGCATTTGCACCCGTACCCTGCTTAAACCGTAACTTGAGATAAAATATAGATGAATGTGCAGCTACTGTCTCGCCAGCAGTTAGAGTCCCACCCTCTGCCTGAACCTTTATTAGAGCATCATGTTCTTGCAACAAGGTTCCTAATAGCGTGGAATCATTATACAATAACACAAGGTTTTCTAAAGATTCATTGTTATCATTAAACCGCAGCATGAACGTAATCCATGTCTCTGCTCGTGCGGTTACAGCAATAGATACGACTGCATTATTACCAGTAGGAAATTCTAAACCCTCCAAGCCTTCCATTCCCCATGATAGATCGTCAAAATCAGGGGTGCCACTCACTGTCGTCCAATCGTCATCATCGGTCTGAGCCTCAAAGCCGTTACAATGGACATAAGAACAACTACTTGCGGCAGGAGTAACCGCAGCCCCACACACTTTAGCTGAGACTGTTCCACAAACTTTTGCAGGATTATCTACACCAACAATAGCTCCTGCACCAAAGACAAGGGTAGGAAAAAACAAGAGAAAGGATAATCCTAATAGTGATCGTTTCATCAGACCTCCTCAAGGAACTTCTACATATGTATAGTCAGGATTAAAATAAAAGACATTGTCGGTATTCACGAAGCCAAGGATTTGAACAATGTCTCCTGAAGTGTCTGGAGCTGCATAAAGCACATCTCCTGCCGTTCCATCACTGAGGTATACTATGTCACCCATTTCCCCGGCAAAAGCTGAATCATCTCTGATTTTACCTCTTAAAAGAAGCTTACCTGCTTCACCATTTCCTTTAGATTCAAGGGCAATTCCCATGCCTGGATAAGTAACGGCTGCATTTGTTCCAAGGGATTTCTTCCATTCGTTATCTGTGGCATCTGGATAACACACTTCACCGAATACCACATCTTCACCAAAAGTTACCGTGTCAATGTCCCCACTTGCAGTATCATCAGATAGAGTTGCTGGAAAGATCCGATATTCAGCAATATCAATGTTCTTAATGACCAAATCGCCATCTTCATTCCACTCATATAACACCACAGCTCCGGTCTGAATAGTCGTCGGCGTAGGTGTTCCAGGGTCAGGACCAGAGGTCCTCGTTATTCTAATCCAGTAACCAGCGTCTGAATCCCCAGCTCCAGGATCACCTGAATTTGACCATCCAACCAAATTAGCCGCAGTCCAACTAATAACACCAGACTGCTGAAACCCATCGGTATCATCATCGACTCCGAAGGATGACCATGTAGAAGCTCCAGTGGAATATTCCCATGTGAGACCAATCTGCTTGCTTGCATTAGAGGTCATAATCACATCAAGATTTGAGAACACCGCTGCCGATCCGATCCAGACAATATCAGCGTTTTTCTCGAATATTTCCAGTCCATCTATACCATCTATCCACGTTGATCCACCGTCTGAGGTGTGCCCAGCAAAAGCGTCTGGGGTAGCCTGATCAGGCGTAGAGTATGCACCAATATGTTGATGAATTGGTGCAACATAAGTGCCAGTAGATACAGCCGCAACGTCTCCATCAGGATCACCTCCAGCAACCGAGACATCGATTGCATGAATCTCTGAATTTGTGTGCAATAAACCTGCATCAACACTAATGTCATACGCTGTAAATATTGTTGCTGCTGTGGCAGGGACGGCGAAGAAGTGATCAATGTCCCCGTCCTGTATGGAGAGAGCATCACAAGCTGATCTTGCAGCACCTGTGAGTGTTCGACCATCAGGCATAACAAGTCTCAATGCATCCATGCTTTCAGGGACATTTGACACATCTACTCCGCTGAGATTAGATGCAATTCCCCTGATCCGGGTATCAGCCGCACCGGGATCAAGATCACTTGGCAAAACTCGAATCCCTGTCCAGTGTTCTTCAGAATCAAGGGCTTCTCCGCCTATGATGTCGATTGCCTGATTGTCTGTACCTGTGATGCCAGTCATTGAGATAATGATCGCAGGTTCAGAAGTATTGGCGATTATCAACTTATCGAGGGTATTCGATTCAGCCACAGCGTCATAAGTGATCCCATCATCCCCAATAGCAACCCAGCTTGTTCCATCACAAGAGAACATCATTCCCATGCCAGGACCAAGAGATACGATAGTAGCCGCAGCATCATCTTTAACCGTGAGGTCTTCTCCTGCGCCATTAGCTGCATTGTAAATCCAGAACACTAAATCCGTGCTCGAAGCCTCAGCTGACATCACAACGTCTCTATCACTGCCATCCGGATCAAGTTTTTGAATGACGAGGTCAGTAATAACCAGAGTCTTGGTAGCAGCCAGTGTTTCAACATTTTGATCAAGATTAAGCGTATCAATTATACCACCGGAATAACTAACCTCTTGCCAAACTGCTGCTCCAGCAGTATTGTCAATGAGCAGATAAAACTTAGCGTTTGCTGTATCTACCCACATATATGGGACGACGTAGCTTGAGTCCGCCACCGTTGGAGCTGCTGCCTTCTTTATATATGGCACACCATCAACACTCCATGGACCATTCCATGCAAAAGCAGAGGTCCACAGGAGGCATATCGCAAATGTCATCAAGAAAAATCGTTTTATCATTTTGTACCTCCTTTCCTTAGATCAATATCTCAAATAGAACTGTTGCAGAAGTCGTAGTCCCTACAATTGCCCTTAAAGCCGTAACAGGCGCATCCAAATTTGCCGATACTGTCCCTATTTGAGCACCGGGTAACCAATCTTCCCACACCGCTGTTCCTGCTATAACTTTTGCATCGCTGGAAATCGTGCTCTGAACTTTCGCATCATTTGTTCCAGCAATTGTTCTGACAGATATTCTCTGCCCAGCTAATAATGGAGGTATTACTACAGGATCACTTGTGTCTCCATCTTCTATGATCTCCTCATGATGCCATCCAAGAAATCTTGCTGGAGCTCTTTGTATTAAATGTTGGATAGTCATTTTTTTCGACCCTCCTCTGAATTAAGGTTATTCTGAATACTGCTCAAGATATGCTCTTAATTGACCGAGAGCGATCTTTTCTTCGTACGCCTTATCTATGACGCTGAAGCATGTCTTTAATGACTCTGAGTCAAATACCTCGACGGACTCTATCTTTTCCACTATTTCTTTTTCCAACATGACTTCTCCTTTCCTATTTCTTTGTTAATTCTTTCATTATGTCTTGAATAGTCTCGTTATTATATATTGTATCCAAACATTCCTTGTTTGAACATAGCCAAACACTCTTCGAATCATCATCAGTTTTGGTAGCATTATCCACATTCACCTGAAGAAGCTGCATCGGACTCGAACAAAGAGGACAAAGAAAGACTGGTGAAGGTATATTCTTCTCTCCCAAGGTGAGCCGCTTCTTTTCTCCTTCTATCCAGTTCTCTGCATCCTCGATCGTCCAACCAGAAGCCTCAAGATGGCTTAGGTAAGTAAGGACGTCCTGGTGTTGTCTAAACGAAAAGACCATCATATCTTTTTCAAACTTTTCTATATTCATTAGCACTCCCAATCCGATCTCTGAAGTATATCAACAATCCAGTGGCAGCCGTGTCCAGCTACATAACATCTGCACTCACCACAAGCAGCACCAACTGGTCCTCTATCACAAGGGAGAGTCCAATTAGAAAGCCAATACCAAGTTCCAGTGCAATTAAAATCACAAGAACTGATAGTATTCGAAACACAGTTAAGTATACCTTTATATTTATAAGGATGAACTTCTGTTTCACAAAAACAAAAAGTATTTTGAGTACACTTACTACAAATTGTATTATAGGCAGACCAACTTCCTGTAGTACATACCACATAACCAATGATCTCACCTCCACACTCAGTAGTGACAGTAATGACTGCTGTACCACAGGCAGTCGAACCGGCACGGAGAGTATTCGCTAAACCTTCTGTCTGCGCATTATCAAGCGTCCATCCTGTTCCGCTTACTTCCCAATTATATGGTCCTCCTAATGGATTTTCATCGAGTATTGCTACTGTCCCAGAGTTGTATCGCAATATAGTCGTGGCACTCGTATCCTCATCCCAGCTAAGCTCACCACAGCATGTTGCAGGATTTATTTTAAAGCCGATGACTACCGGATTGCTCCAGTCCTGATCAGTGAATCTTATCAAAACACTATCACCATCTTCAAAAGCAGTTGCATTGCAGTCCATATACTCGATAGAAACTCCTGTCAGAGTTGTACCCTGATTGAGATCAAGAGACTGCTGACTGCTGACTGCTGCTTCTAAGGTAATATTACAGGTGCCAGCATCTTTATCTAAATTAGACATTGTACCAAATCTATAAGTCGGCATCCACTTTTGCCAACCGGGCAACATAGCCAAATTATAAAACACTCCAGCAGGAAACCCAGCTATCGCAGGCTCTAACTGACCGTCTCTCGCAGGAGTATAAGCCGCATTACCACCATGCCCCGGCTGGATCAAGACAGTCCCTCTCTCTCCGGGGACCTCTATCGTGCCTACATTCCCAGATAAGTCTTCTGTTAAATCACCGCACCAAGCTGAGACGGTTGGATCTTCCGGCATGTTAGCATTCAGATAATCTATTTTCTTCTGATATGAGGTCTTCTTTAATTCCGATATATTCCTTAAAAGGGTTTTAGTCCCTAATTCGTCTTGTTTATCTATGATCTCTTGATATTTAGCGTCTTTCGCAGCACCCGGTCCCAGGAGATTCATCTCATTCGTAAGGATTACAATCTCTGCATTGATGTCTGTTATCTCACCCTCAGTCTTTGCTATGCTTGCTTCCACTACAGTTATTTGAGCATTAGCATTGGCAATCTGGGCAGTGATTTCATCTCTTTTCAGCGTCAACTGAACGTTGTATTGACCGTCTGTACCACCTGATATGATTATTCCCTTGCCCATTATTCTGAGATTTCCATTTGCTGCCTTTTAACACTGACAAAATAAGTTACTACATCAACGGTGAATGAATCGCCATTGACCTCAACCGTATCCCCCGGTTTTAAATACATATCAACTTTCGCAAGCCTGTAATGATATTTTCCACCACTTATGTAATAATATGATGCCCCATCTAAGATCACTTCTTTGGTTACAAAACTTTCTGTTCTATGTCCTGATAATGTAATCGATTGATTTTTAGCTCCTTCATCAACCCTAATAGTTTCCAAATCAACTATCACGAGTTGTTCTTTATATTGTTCGACACCATCAATCAAATAAGCCATTTCAACTATCAAATCACCGTTTGACCGGGCATTTATTTGCGCTGCATATTCTGCTCCTGGAATCACACAAGACAGATATGTAGGATCGCCATCTCTAAGTCTGCCTTGAAATGATTTCATTGGAATCACAATGTCAGTCGTATCATCATCTTCACCAGTCAAAGTCAGGTAATATCGTTTGGTTGCTTTATATTCATTTTGTAAAAGCCATTGCGTCCAATTAAAAGAGGCTATCACGTCGGCTAATCCAGCAGATTCAAGGAGTGTCATCAACCAATCAGCCTGAACACCTATCACATCATTTAGTCCAACAGCTTCTGCAATTGTCTTATAAAAATAATAGTCTCTATCGACGGTATCATTCAGACCGGCAGTTTCTGCTAATATCTCGACAAAGAGGTCAGGAATCACTGAATCAGATAATCCGATAGTCTCAGCCAATAATATAGACAATGATGCTTCTACACTCAATGTATCGCTGAGACCTATTGCGTTGATTATCTCTAAGACAAGGAGGTCAGGAGTTATCACGCCAGATAATCCAGCAGCTTCAGCTAATGTCTCGACAAGGAGGTCAGGAGTTATCACGCCAGATAATCCAGCAGCTTCAGCTAATGTCTCGACAAGGAGGTCAGGAGTTATCACGTCAGATAGCCCAGAAGCTTCAGTGATTTCCAATTCATGAACAACGGGAAAATAACTAAATCCTGTTGGTGAAGAATATGTACAATCAGTATTGAAAAATCGAGCAGTAAAACTATCATTCTTATAATATACAGACACCATCGGAAAAAAGGTACCTGAAATACCATCATAAGCAAAGCCAGTACCAGCAACAGGATCACCTGAATTTTGCCACACTCCATTTAAAGAAAAATAAAGTTTCCCGTTATCTAAATCAAGTGCAATTCCTATAATATCATCTTCGACAAAAGAATCCCCATAACTTAACAAATCGTTGTTATAATCTTTTCTACCATCAGAAAGATAACAGTAGCTATTCGTATCCCATCCCAGTCTATTATTGAGAACAGCACTCGATGTACCTATTCCTATGAATTGTACATCAGAAGGTGAATTGTCTATGTGGATTTCCCAATACCATTTACCACTTAATTTAGAGTCAGTAGCCCGTAGACTAACATGGCTATTTCCAAGCGTATTGGCAGCAGTCAGATCCCCATTTGTAAGGGTAAAATAATTTGATTTATCTAATGGGTTCCAAGTAACAGCCATTATTTATCCTTCAGCCAATAGGTTATCTTTATGCGTCTGCTGCCGTCAGTGTTACGGTCACTTTGAGAGTGTCATTATCTGCAATAAGTTTTGCGCTGTCAAACTTGCTTGCAGAATAAAGTCTACCCTTAGCCTCAGCTTCATCACCCTTGACATCTGCACCATCTCCACCAACAAGAGCACCACCATAAATAGTGTGACCGTCAGAGGTTGCATCAAATATGAACGTCGCTTTATTTAAGCTACTGGTCACACTCTTTGCTGCCACTGCTCCGCCTTCCCATAAAGGCCGTGTTGCTGAATCATAATCAGTTTCCTCGGTGAAAACCGGGGTAGCATAGGTTGTACCATCAGCAGGTGAAGTGTCAGTGTTAAAGATGAGGACATACCAGTTCAATAACGGTATCGGGGTGCCACCCGTAAACATGATGCGCAGCAACTGATTTAGTCCCTCTGCCGTACAGACATTGCTGTCAATAGTCCGCTCAAGTAGTTTACCGTCTCTCCAATGTTCGACGTCCCATGTGGTAGTTATAATCGCATCATTTTTCATCTCGGCTCCTCTTCAGATCAATTTTTATGACCTCGTTTTTCTTAACAATCAGGAAATTGTGATGTTTTGGTTTATCTATAACAAGCTTACCATCACGCCATAATTCCGCTTCAAACCGACTCCCTACTTTACTTTGCTCATCCATATCTTCCCTATACACTTAATTTTGATTCAATTTCCATCGTCATCTTTGCATCGCCATTGTCTATCTGCAATTTGCTAATCGCAGCACTAAACACCCCATCAGGGATCGCTAAATTAACAAAAGTCTCTGTCTGAAAAATCTCCCATAAAGAATCTGAGACACTCTGCGAGAGCACTGCCTCTATAGATATATTGCGATCTCCATCCGCAAACCCACTGTGAATCACTACAACACCACCATCTAAAGTAGATGATTTGCTCACACGGGCTGTTGCATTTCGGAGTTCAGATTCGTTCTTATAATTCCTGACTACTATTGCGCCACCAGGATCAAAAGTTGATTTTGTTATTGCTATCATATTATATTCCTAACAAAAATTCTGAACCAGCTTCGGTTGCTCTTATTTGTATTTTTTCTAATATTTGCCACATGACCATTTCCAGTGCAGGCTCCAATCCATCAGCGCTTATGTTAATCAGCGCATCGCCTTTATTAAGTTTAGCAGTTCGCTTCTCCATATATTTAAGCTGCGCTTCACCGAGTCTCATTTCTAAATCATGTGCTTCTTCTTTTATCTCCATCTCCTCCTTTATATACTTCTCAATATCACTCTTGTCAAACATGTCTGCGTTAGCCCACAGGCCATAGAGAGTATTAAGGCTTTCACTTGTGCTTGAGATGGTAGTAGCAAGTCCTTCAAATATCGAATCCATTATGTCTGCGTTAGCTTGGGCTGCGGCTATATCTAACTTAGCCTGCCACTCAAACTGGGTCTGCATATTTCCTGCATTAGCTTCTATCCTTGCCAACTCAGTGTCGATCTCACCTTGCAACTCTATTTGTAATAACTTCTCCGAAGGAATAGCTTCAATTTCTTTTTTTATGTCAGCTGGGGTTGGATCAGTAGTAGTAAGGATTATCTCTGTTGTTTTATCAGGTGGAGTCACATCATCAAGCAAAGCAGACCAGTCATTAGCCTTGGTTGTTGCTTGCTCTGAATCGATATCCACTTTTGTATCTATTTCACTCGGGATTTCCTCCATAGCTCCTGCCATTTCTTCTATCCCAGGAACCACATCCCCGAATGCGTATTTAAGCCTCTCTGAATTTGCTTCTGCACGATCTACAACATCTGCTCCAAGAAAATCAATGAATGTCGATAATTCTTCTGTTGCATTTTCTGTCCAGTCCGTGAAAGGCAAGAGTCCAAATATCTCGACTAACGTTCTTATTGATCCAGCTATTATGATTAATGCAAGATCAAATGAAGTCGCCATTGAATCCCATGCAAAACCTATAGTGGTAGCAATGTCTTTAAAGACTGTCTCTATAAGCTCAGCATGCTGACCGATAGTCATCGCAAAAGCCGCAAATTTGATTCCAAATTCAGTTACTAATTTTGCTAATCCCAGTATATTACCAGCTGATTCTTTTTCTGCATCATCAAGCGCATTGAACCCTTTTACCATATTGATGGTTGCTGTGACCATCGGCTCAAAAGCTTCTACCATGCCTTTGGTAACGACTATGAGACTCGTCATTGAGTCAAGCACAAACTGAATTGCCTTAGCCAAATCCTCAGGCTTTGTCAGATCTAATTCACTCATGAAGGATTTAAACTCATCCCCTAAACTTCCAAAAGCATCAAGGAATTCATCAAAATCAACTTCCTCAAACGCTTCAGGCATCGCTCCTGCTATTCCTCTGAGATAATCACCAAACGAACTACTGAACTCATTTAGTGCATCAAACACTGGGCTAAACGTCCCAGAAGAAACGATCCCCTGCAAGGCCAGCTCAATCTCTGTAGCACCATCAATGGCTTCCACGGTTGCTACACGGAATTGGTCTCCGACAATAATACCGAGATTCTCGAACCCTACCTGAAATCTATTAACAGCAACTTCAGCACTCTCCAATCTGGCTGCGACTTCTAATGCAGCTGATCCGGCTGCACCCATTGCAACCGCTGTGACTTCAGTTGAGAGCGCTAATCCGTTGAATACTTCGACCATCCTACCAGCTTGATGGATACCAACGAGTTGCTGAGCAAGAAATAATTTATCACTTTCTTCCGCAGTATTAAAGGCAGTAGCTACATCAAAGAGTATATCTTTACCGGATCGTAACTCCCCATTTGCGTCTTTTTGCGACACTCCAATCGATGCAAGGGCTTCAGCAACAGGCTTGGAATCATCAATTAATTTCAATAAACCTGTTTTTAATGCGATTGCAGCTTCACCACCTGAACGAAATACCTCAATCACTGGAGTTAAAACACCAGCAGTTTCTTCAAAAGTAAATCCCATCTTATCTGCAATAGGAGAGAGTGTAGCCATACCTATCGCAAGTTGTTCGACATCAGTCGCATAATTATTCGATACTTCATTCAAGATATCGACTAATCTTGCAGCTTCTGACGCTGGTTCTTTAAATCCTTTTAATGTGGCTATGAGAAGCTCACTTGACGTAGACGCATCTATCGACCCGGCTACGACCAAATCCATGGCATTCTTAGTCAGAGTTAGAGACTCTTCAACGGTAAATCCAGCTTGCTTAAAATTAGCTGTACTCAACAAAATTGCAGAACTGGTTTCACCATATGTAGTCGATAGATCAAGAGCAGCCTTCTGCGCATCACCGAGCAAGGCTATTTCATCACCTATAACTTTTTGAAGCTCAATTGTGGCAGCTTCAAATTCAGCGGATTTAGCAAAGGCATAGACTAATCCCCCAGCAGCAACTGCCATTAAAGCAGCATCGACTTTTAATATATCATCAGCAAATCCTGCTAACGGTTCAGCAATAGCCTCAATCCTGTTCCCAAGATCAGACATATTCCCGGATACTGAATCAATGGTGCCACTCACTTCATCCGTTCCAACAAAGACTATATCTATAATTCTTGAGACATTAGACAAAATTAATTTCCTTTCAGACCTTCGTAGAATTTAGACCAGAGCGCTATTTCCACCTGAGTTACAAACCCCTGCGGAAATAGGTCCGGCCTTGCCTCATAGAGAAAACACTTCTTATCATGACATAAAGCTAATGAATTCCTCACGTCGCTATTTCCCCAGAGGCTTTCGATTCCCCCAAAGTCTTACCTTCACCAGTAAGCTCAAATATTTTATTCGTAAGCTGGAAAAAAGTCGTAGGGAATGAATCAGCTAACCTGACAGCAATCTCTTGCGTAATCTCTGGTATCACTGAACCATACCTCAATGACGATATCCTCCGTACGAGATCATCCGGCGTATTATCCCCTAAACCAAGCACTTCTTTTATAGAGTCTATTTTTTCGCTGTGTAGTTCAGACGAGATGCCGGAAAGGATCGATCCTACATCCTTATTTAACTTGACAGCCTCATTGACCTTCGCCAACTCATGCCCAGTTAATCCTCTTACCTGCCATATCGCCGGTTCATCATCTTCAAAGAACACTGACAGTCCTGGGACTGGGATGTCTTCCATCCTATGGCTAAAACTTGACTGACCAAACTTTTCTGTGTTAAATGCCACTATACCTCCGTTTTATGATAGAAATGACACACTTGCATTCTCAGAGGCTATTATTACACTGGCCTGATTCTGATCTGCAACCGGGAAAGTCCTGGCGACTCCAATTTCACCTTGTGTTAAGACAAATGGATTCTTATTCCGATCAGGATAAAACTTTACCGTGATTACTTTATCCTGCTCATTCAGAAGCGCATCCGAGACGTTATTTGCCATAATAGCCGTGAATCCGCCAGTGCCAAGCGCTCTGGACACCGCAGCTATGGTTCCATTGTAATACTGGGTTGAAGAAACCGATGGGGAGTTTTCACACGGCTTGAAGTCCAAAGTCTTGGACAGATCAGAATACGAAGGAGTATAATATTGAACAAATACCTCCTTGACTACTCCACCAGTATGTATGGCAGGGAGCACTGAATCAAACTTTATGTGGGAATTCTTTTCACCAGCTGTTTCAGCCAATATGCCTTTGCCAATATTGAACTCCTCCCAAGTCGGATAATCAAATCTCTGGGTATTGGTTCCAACAACCTGAAATATCTCCGCCGCAGTCAATGCTCCAGCTGTTGATGACGTTACCCTGATCTGACCGATCTCAACACTGTTCACCGGGATATAAGGAGGTCCTCCTGCTGCGTCCCTTACTGCGCTGAACGTTGTATCAGCACCTTCTTCTCCAGGGACTATCGCTATCGTCCCGGCTGAATCCATTGTCACAGATATGATCTTAGACTTACCTGGACCTGTACCACGGGTAAACGTACCAGTCGCCGCAACAACTGTATGTTCAGTGCCTTTGGAATAGGCAGTGAACCCAGCAATGGTTATTGTATCGTCAGTGGCATGCAAAGAAAGGACATTCCTTCCTGAGACCATACCATTCGGTCTAACGTCCGGACCATAATCAGCTGCATCGCTGGAGTAGCCACTCCATACAGTCCCGAGATAATGCACATCATGAGCACCGCCATCGGTCATTTTGGCGTAGGCAGTCAGCGTCCGCCCTGTTTCTATGCTGATTTTTGCTTTGGCACTTGTCGACATAATAAACCTCCTTTAGTTTGTGCTGACTCCAATCGGTTCTAATAGTTGCTTAACTTCTTCAGCAGCAATGGCTTGATCTGCTTCTTGCAAAAACCCTATTGATTCTTTTAATTTACTCAAGCAATCAACACCATCACCTAATAAATATGCCGTCATATGCTTAAGAACAAAATATAAGCTATCCGGCTTCTGAGAGAATATGAAACGGCTACCTTTTGCATCTGGTCGCTTTGTAAACATCTCATATTGCTTCAGATAATTCCGTGCTCCCTCGAGTAGCATCTGGCCATTGCCTGTAACTACTCCGAACTCAGTTGTGACATAAGATATATCTAAGTCATCAGGTAATATTCTCTGCGCTTCTATCAACCATTTGTAAGCTCTTCCATAATTCTTTTGCTCCAGATATAACCGGATGATAGAATAGTATACGGTCTCATTGAATCCATTACACAGAGACTTGCTCTCAAGATATTTCTCACCATAGCTGATCGCCTTGCTATAATCCTCAATCGTTCCATAAAACTGCATAAGATAGAAAAGCAGTTCATAGTCTTCAGGATCTTTTATCAGCGCTTTTTTTAACAATGTCCCTGTGCGCTTAGTCTTCTTCTTAGATTCTTTCTTCGAGATTTGATAATGCGATCCATGATGAATAATTGTAACATCGTTATACAGGACAGCTCCAAATTTCTCAGCACCTTCATAGATCGGTATATTGTGGACTGCTCTACGATATTTGATTTTGCCATTTCTAAAAATTCGTGATGCATTAAATTGAGTCCCTGATTCCTGACATACATCCTGAAGCTTAACTGACACCCCGTTATATTCAGGACTTAGCCTCGCTAATGTCTTCTTCAACCCTTCTTTATTACCTGTCAACTCTTCATCAGCATCTATCTGCAATAGCCAATCACCTGTTGAATGACGAATAACTTGATTTCTATGAAGCGAAAAGTCATCCTTCCACGGATGCCTGTGAACCTTAGCACCGTATGACTTAGCTATCTTGATGCTTTTATCTGTTGACCCGGTATCGACAATCACTATCTCGTCAGCGATGTCCTTAATAGATTCAAGACACCTACCTATGTGTTTTTCCTCATTTCTCATCATCATCGTAACCGACAACCTTATAGGTTTCACAAGGTTATCAGGCATGAATGTAGATACAGGAGCTGCATGACTTTTGATGACCGCCTCTATCTGCCCAATTTTATCTGAAAAAGAATAATAAGAAGTTATGTAGTTTCTATATTCAACCGGATCATACTCTTCAGACAAAATCATGCTGCAAAATTCAGAAACCTTGGACCACAAATATTTGATAGGGTATATTGTATCAGCACCTACAAAATTATGAATAACTGGTTTCAAACCCATTGCCATGGCTTCCATGATTCCTTTGCCTTGGCTTTCCAGAACTGAAGAGCAAACGATGTGACTCTTATCTTCCAACCATTCCTCCGGCTTCTCTATCCAACCATGGAATTTGATTCGTCCAGCAAGCAATGGATTTTGCTCTTGCATCTGCTTGAGATAGAGAGCGTATCGCTCCTCTTGAAATGCACCTCCGACATGGAGTGTATAATCAGGCTGAATGCTCAATAGCTCTGCAAAGGCTGTGAACAATAACACAGGCGCTTTCTTAAAATTGAGAAAACCAAGATATGCGAGGTCCTTCCCCTTTTTAACCCGTGACAGCGCAAATCTATCAGTGTCAATCCCGTTCGGTATCATATGAATTCGATCAACGTTCTTCTCAATACAAGGATATTTCTGGAGGACTATGTCCTTAATGTGATCGGCAACAAATATCAAATCTGTAATCGCTGACCACTTAATATAATCGAGATATGGTGTGAATGCCTCATAGCTGTGAAGCCGTAATATCACCTGCTTCTGGTACAGCAACTGCTCAAATCGTGTGACATTGATCGCTGAATTATCAGCCCATTCGATCCAAATTATGTCAGCCCATTTTACAGCGTTAAATGTCTGCTCAAGATCATTGGTCACACAGACCTTCGTCTCATAGTTCGCCTTGAAATAATCTGAGATTTCGGATAAATGGTTGTCATTACCGGGTGAACATATAATTGCTACTTTTTTCAAATTATACACCGTATGTAGTCATGTCATAAGGATTAGTTTGATATGCTACTATAAACCTGACAAGCACACCGCACCATGGTTTTTCTCCCTGGCCTATTATGTAATCATACCCTTGAAATATTAGATCTGATATCGTCTCATCAAGCTCATAGTTAGGATCATCTGATACTTTTGGCGCAGTAGTAGCTCGATTTAACACAGTTATGATATCTGCTGCTAACTTATTCGCAACATCAACGAAAGGCTCATCCCTCGTCAAACTATGACTCTCAATGAGTAACTCAAGCTGTCTATTATCATCATTGTAGACATTACGTGTATTTGTAAGCGATGTACACCAATAATTGACGGCTGGCAAATCATATCCAGCAAATGGCTCGAGTCTTGCACGTTCTATCTTATTAACCGTATAATGATACCCATTGGCAGTCGTTATCTTGGTCAATCTCGCATCAACTTCATCTAATATAGTCGTTACAGCTGGATCTGTCATTTTAATCCTCTCCGATTAGGACAATCAATTTCGACAATATCGTCGGTATTTGATCATCTGCTGCATCAATCATACCAAGTCGAGCAGGGACCACAACTTTTTTCTTCAAAACCATCATCATCTTATCCCCTATAAAAACTCCCCAATTCCCTGCCTTTGATTTGTGTATGTGGGCTCCTGCATTAAACAATTCCTTTGCAGACTTCTTCATCACCCCGGCAGGAGTCAAATTAGATTTTGTCGGGATATTAAGGTAAGGACCTCCAGGTACTCCTGAATATTTATTAATAGCCTTGATGACACCACCGAATTCCTGAAGAGGAGCGTATTTCACTGGCACTCCAGCTACATTAGCAGAGCTAAAAAACGATGCCCGTAAATTTCTAAGGCTGCTCCCGGTTAAGCTTGTTCTTAATGACCTCCGTAGAGTACCAGTTCGTGAATGTATGATTTTAGATGAAAATCTGAGCTTGACCTCCTTATCCGCATCTAATACCGCTTCTTGAAATACCTTCTTGGCCTCATCAAATGTTTTATCAGGAAGCTTATTAAGATAATCACTAATTTCTGCAAGGTTCCTGACTTCTATGCCCAGAGTCATTATATCACCATCAGCGGATGCTTGTCTTTGCTCAATATCCTTTTAACTTCCTTCAGAAGACCAAGCTCTGGTCTTTGCACACTACCTCCTTCTGCTGAGACACTACTTGCACCTATATGATCTTTAGCCTGAAACTCATAAGCTGTCTGCAATAAGGCAGCTCTATTCATCGAATTGGTGGCTTCCGTAATTCCTCCTGTATATACCACAACCATCTTCGCACTGGACAGCAAAGTCAGGAGCTTAATCCCATATTCTGTAATTTCATATTCCTCATTTTCATCATAGGTCTCAGAATCACCACTAATCGTGACCGTGACCGATGAAATAGCAGTAATAGGAATTGCTGGCAGTGATACCATAGATTGCTTGCATGAGCCAAAATAGATCGTCTCCGTTCGTTCTTTTGACTCAAGCAATCTACCAATATGCTCCTCGATAGCCGACGTCACAGACGGCCTAAGGAGATTCAGCGCAGGGTAATCCCTTATTGCTTCCTTCTCTAAGCCGAGGAGCGCCTTCAGATCTTCGTATGTCACAAGCTCAAGTGTCATTTCTTAGCCTTATCCCTCTTCATATCGTCCATTGGCCCTTTGCCTTTTACACTGGGACTGGGCTTCTTGGCCACAGGCTTCTCCGGGGTATCGGTCTTGGTCTTTTCCGGCACATCAGGTTTCACAGTCTCTGGAGTATCTGCTTTTACTTCCTCCGGCACATCAGGTTTCACAGTCTCTGGAGTCTCAATCTCTTCGGCTTCCTCACCTGTCACATCGTCTGGTTCCTCAGCTTCGACAACCTCAGGCGCTTCCACCTTCACGGCTATCTGTAGCTGGTCAACAAAAACAATAGCAAGGCTAAGAGGTATGTCATATATTTCTCCAGCCTTATACTCTTTGACTTGGACCCCATCTATACTTCCCTTTTCTGTTTTTAACATTTTAATCTTCATACTTTACCTCCCTTCATCCCGATCTAAAATTAGGAGAAAATTCTCCATGGTATTTCATTTCAGCTTGGCGTCTGGCTTCTGCTGCGTCTTGCAAATCTGCAAACCTACCAAGGAAAATTTCTTTACCATCAACAACTATACGAGCACGAAATTTATTTTTATTTTTGTCCCAACCCACACCAACAATACCACTATTGTTATCTGATCGAATGCCTTGATTTATCGCATTCTGTGAATAAGTCACTTCACGCAAATTATTAGATAAATTATTCAGCTTAATCCGATCCCTGTGATCAAACATATATTTGTGCTCAAAATCGCCTTTTACAAAATTAGATAAATTCAGCTTCTCACCACCATGGATCGTATAAACATATCCACATTTATTATGCCATTTATGTTTTTTAATCTCATTAAGATTTTCTCCATCAAAGAAAGTCTCAGCAATCACTTTGCCGTTTTTATCATACAGTTTCATTCGATAGGTTCCATTCTCTTCATGTATTTCATTTCTATCATAGATCGTACGACTTAATATCTTACCGTGTCTACTAAATTGAGTATAATGTTTAATACAGTATCCCAATGCCTTCACAAAATTTTCGCATCCATCAACTTTACAAATTTTTTCTCCGTTATGTTTCCTCCATCGCAGATAGTGCTTTCTACAGTATCCTTTAGCCAAATGTTTATTGTCACAACCATCAATCATACAAGTTTTCATCATCAATTCCTCCTGTAGAATCATCCCTGAGAAAAATTTGCGGGAAACAAGTTCAGGATTACTTGCTTATCAGGCTTAAGTCCCTATCCCGCAATTTTCAAATTAACTATTCCATCACTCGGATGAAACTGAACGCAATGGCCCCAATACACTGGTTACACTGAATACGCAGGTTCCACCAGTCACAATGCTCAGATGACTGTACCTTCCTCTGGGATTAGGCACATGAATCGTGCCATTACCGGCAGCTTCCAACGTCAAGCTGATATCATTGCCAGCACCCGCCGTCTCGTCAGTCCAGTCGCTGTCATTATCACTGTACTGCAACGTCGCAACGAACGAAGACGCCCATGCTCCGCATGAGATGAAGTACGAAACTGACGGAGCCTTCCCATGATCTAATGACTCCGTTAAATACGTATTAGCTCCCCGGCTTAAAGCCGGATAGCCATCATCATCTATGTCGTAATTTACTCCAGGATCTCCTTTCATAATCATCCTCCTTTAATTTTGTTTGTAAATTTTGTTTATGGATCTTGTTTATAAATTTTGTTTATGATTACTTGCTTACTGAGCAGTTACGGTAATACCGGCAGCCAATGGTACATACGTCATATACCATGTGATATGATCAGTTGCAGCTCCACCAGGATCAGCACTCATCAACTGCTCAATCATTCCTTCAGGACAAAACCATGAAGACATCAATGTCGACAAACCAGTAGCACCCGGTTCCAGCGGAGTTAATACAGCCGGATTAGCATCGGAAAAGGCATAAACGGTTCCAACAGGGTCATCAGTTATGGCAACTGCGGTTGTAAACTCAGTGTCCGTAGTTGAATCATCTCGATCCACAATCAACTGAGCAGTGGTTGCGTTAGATCCAACAACGGCAGACACATAACCGACGATTGATTTAATCAGAATCGCTCCACCGTCAACGTCAAACAGGTCAGCGGTTATTTCATCAGCAGAGACCGAAATAACTTTTTCCTGATTATATAAGATCGCATCAAGGTCAATCTGATCAGCAATATACTGATCATACAAAGACGCATCTCCCATCTCCGCATCGGTTCCGATCTTTCCATGAACGCTATCAGTCGTAGTGCTATCAATTTGTCCTATCGTCGCCGGACCATCAGCACCCAACACAACCGGGCTTGAGGTTGAATCAGCTACTTCATCATCGTCCCATACGACGTTTGACAAAGTGAGTGAACCAGGATCAACGGCAGTAGTCTGGACATCGGTTCGAACGAGGATGTCCTTTATTGATCCTAATGCCGCACCAGTAAACTCGATTGCATGTTGGCCATCAGTCAAGTTGGTTATACAACCACCTTGAATTAATACCTCAAGATCGACGGTATCAGACCAGATCGCACTCACTGAATATTCTCCATACAGATACGGAGTGATAACTGAGAGATTATTGTTAACCCCATTGCCAGCATCAATAAAATGAGCTGCACCAACGGCATCAGCTGTAAACTGAACCGGTCGGATTATCTTCACTCCATCTGCTCCGGCAGCGAGATCAATCGTATCAACGAACTCCCATGACGAAGTTGTAGGCTCTGGAAATACCGCATCGATAAGTTCAAAATCATCTCCGCCAGCTTCAACAGCGATCCCGATCACTACTCCGCTTATACCTGCGAGATATCGGCCACCAAAAATACGACAATTAGCAGCACCAACCGCAATAGTTGCATCGGTATCGGAATAGGTATAAGTTGCTTGAGCGCCTATTGAACCTTCGTGAACAATGGTTATACCAGCTTTGTCTAAATCAAACCCATTAGCCGCAGTGTAAGCTTCAGCATGTCCTGCCGCTACACGAATAAGATCTCCGTTTGCAGCAGTCGCCAAATTGATAGCAGCATCAACGGTCAGACTCGCATTGGTCCATGAGGTCCCAGCCGCTGTACCAGAAGCGCCTGAATCGACATACCAGACGTTGCCACTGGTTTCGATGCCGAGTCCAGCTTCGAAGACGGGGACATTCATAACGGTCAGGTCCTGAGTCTTCACCCAAGGCCTGTAATAGTCCGTAGCAAAAGCATTTGTGCCTATCACAAGCAAAAGTGACACAAAAACAGATACTACAAAATTTCTATACTTCATAACGATCCTCCTTTTATTCAGTGTCTATAATACGATGATCATAATACAATGATTATGATGCAGCGATTTTCATCGGTGCAAACGCTTCAGGCAATGTTACCTGTCCACCAACCCTCTTGACGATTTTAAACCCGGTCTGATCGTACTCTGCATATCGCTCAATGAGTCTCTGAACAGTGAGTCCTTTTCGATCACGGATTTTATAACCAGCCTTGAAATCACCGAACAAGATCGGGTATGAATTTGCGGCTATATCGGGCATTCCCTCAGGATTCACGATGGGCTTGCCAAGCAGTAACGCTGGACGTCCTTCCTGAACCGGAGGCTGCCAGAGGTATCTACCTTCTCCGTCTTTCAGCTTCCTAATGACCGATTCCGTGGTAGAGTTAAACGCCCAAGTACCATTCTTACGATAAGTCTTTTTCGGTGTATAGAGCACATCGACCAAGGCATCAACTCCATTATTCGAGGAGTCGGAAAGCGCAGCTGCTACACCACTTGAAGAAGATAAAGCCTGAACTCTGGCATCAGAGGTTATTCCCTTGGGAGAGTCATCCCCGGCAGCGGCTGCAAAAGCATCATCTTCAGCCTCAGCAACTGCTCGTGAAAAGGCATCGTTCAGTTCAGAGTTTATATCAGCCTCAGCATCTTCGAGGGTATTGTTATGCAACAGAGCAATAGCTCGCAGATCATAAATCGTGATTCGCTCACCACCTGCGGTCAATGTCTGAGTAGTAATCGCAATATTCTGCCTGCCCCATGCCACAGTAGGCTTGGAGAGAGATCCCAGCTGAACTGTATCCCGGCCAGTTGTACCCACCTGACAAATCGGTCGAAGCTCAGCCATGTCATAAGCCAACATGATCACTCCAGACTCCCACTCGATAGGCACCAAGAAACCACCAGTACCATCTGATGCTGAAGATAATGCTCTCTTCTCCTCAGGCGTCCAGACCACTTTTTCTCCCTCGAATCCGTGACGCAGCCATTTATCAAATGCTCTGATCTTCAGCGCCTCAGCCTCATCTAACTCCGGGTTATCCGGGGAAAAATTCGGTCGATTCATTCTCTTCTCGAATTCCTTTATAACCTTCCGAAGCTCGGTGATGTCCGCATTGACCTTTTCTACAACCAATGCGGTTTCGGACGTTACCTCACCATACCTCGCCTCTGCCTCGGCAATCGCAGTATCATTTCTCTTCTTAAACTCTTCGAAGGTGCGATTAAGTTCCTCGTTAAATTTCTTCAGTTCTAACGGCATTTTATAACTCCTTTCGTTTACTCATTTATTTATTCAAACTTTCTCTGATCTCAGCTAACTTCACAACCACACTTGGAGGCTGAACTTCCTCTTTCAGCCCAAGCAAGGCATTGAAGCGTACTTTCTCAGCTTCGCTAAAACCACCAATCCTCAATTCATCGCAGAGTGCCTCAACGACTCTACTTCTTTCTTGTTGATGAGCTGACCGGATCGACTCCGGTAACTCGGTCAATTTACCTCGGCTTTCTTTGGGGAGGATATTCCCGGAAGAAAGTGCTTTTAATTCATCTGTCGTGAAAGAAGTCTCCTGTGACATGACCTCTATCGACTCTGTGTTCTCTGAAATAAACGCTTTTGACAGGTCATTCTTCGACATTGCCAATTTCCTGGTCTCCCAGAATTTATCAACGTAACTCTTGGCCCATGCCAAATAGGAGGAATGAAACTTGGACAAGGCGATATCAAGCTTGGAAATTACCGTGCTCTCGTCCACTGCCCACCATATATCCCAGATAGTCTCATGCAAGGCATCCATGATATTCCAACCGCCGTTGTATGCCTCAATGGTCGCAAGGCTCTCATCAAAGTCCTCGGCTCTTGCCTCACCTGTATTCAGTGTTCCATCTTTATTCAACAATTCCTCCGGAAGAGACGGAATCTTGATGTCCTCGTCCCTTACTTCGGTGATTTCAGCCGTTTCATTGGCTTCAAACGTGACTGGACTAACCTCATAAAGCTTGACCTCAGTTATCTGCCTGATCCCCTCAACCTTCTTGCTCTGGACCGGTATGAAGCCAAAGCTCAATGTGTCAATGACCCCAGCCTTCAGATTTTTGAAGACATCATCAGCCTTCGTTACCCCCTTAGTCAGCAATCCACGGACGAATAAGCCTTTGCTATCTTCCCGGATTTCGATGATCTTACCTATCGGTTCATCCATATTGTGATTCCACAATATTTTGATCCGATCTCCCCTTTCTGAGATGGTTTTCTTAAAGGCTCCTGACCTGAAGCTGGATGAGTAACTATCCACGGTATCAAAAGTTGTTGCATATCCTTCGAAGATGTAGTCCTCATCGCCTTCTGCCCGAATCTCCGGGGTGAAGTTCCTATACTCTACTTTTTTCTTTTTCATGCTTTCCTCCTCCTTAATCACGTTTTCTAAGAGATTACGATTATTATTGACTTATTTTAAATATTATGCTAAGCTTAAGCTTCAGTACTAAAAATACAAGAGCATCGGCAATTAGAAACAATGATATCATTAGCAATTAACCATCCATATGGTGTCTCGACATCATAAACGAAACCGGAGTGATTAAAATGATTAACCGAAACCACATCATCAAATTGTACGTTTCTGGACTTCCCATTCAAGAGATCCTTAATATTGCTGGCATCAAAACACATACTTTTTATGAAATCATTAATGAAGCTAAAATCCAGAGAAGAGCTTCTACTAATTATAGAAATAGGAATGAAACTATTGATGGTAATTCCGAGAGGATTATCTCCCTTTATAAAAGTGGAGAAAGTGTCAATGCTATTTCCAGAATATTCAAAACTTCCAGGACTCCCATCTATAGAATTCTTAAACAAGGCGGTATCACACTCAAGACCCAATCTGAACAAGAACTTATTAAGTGGAAAGAACTTAAGAAAGATAGAAAGCTGGTTGAGAACAAATGCTCGGCTGCTTGGAATGCACGCCGAGGTAATGTTGACACTATCATCACCAAAAATAGAAGAGCCGATTCCACATTTGATGCTCAAAACAAAATCTACACATTCGAGAATGAGCTCTCCGCTTATTTCCGGAATGCTGGATTTGCTATTAATCAACAGTGGCATGTCGGCCCCTACAATCTCGATATCGCCTTTGATAAATTTCCCATCGCCGTGGAAATCAGTGGAACCTATCCTGCGGAATTCATTAAACTTAACGGTAGAAAGCGCACTAAATATTTGCTCAATGCAGGCTGGGCTATCATTTTCATACGTTGGAAAAGAACCAGCAAAAGGAAAATCATTAACTGGCCTTTTGATATCTCTTTTGCAGGCAATCAAGTTATCTCCCTCGTTAATAGAATCAGCAGAGATAAGACCTTGCTCGGAAAATATGGGGTGCTTACCGGTCACCCTGAGTATATTCCCACTGTTAGTTACGATCTCGACGGCCTTCCCATGATAGAGTGATTTCATAGCTTTAATAAATTCACCTTCAATTTTTGTACCTGGTAAAAAACAATTGACACGGTCAGCAGGCATTAGGCACTGGTCAAGGGGGTAAAGAGGCCCTTTTGTAGCACCTGCCTTAATAGAAAAACGTTCATCGATTTTCACTGCTGGTTCAGCTGCTCGTTCTACATGTATTTTTCTGACCTCAAAGCCAGAATTAGCCCACTTTTTATGAGTCGCACCAGTTGATTTAGCTCCTACATATTGTCCAGCACTTCCAGCTGTACCAGTTATAGTACGAGACAAACGCAAAGCACGCTCAGCAGAAAAAATACCTGCATCCGTTATCGCTTGCTGAAGCTGAGCAACAGTTAACGCCTCATCAATCCCATTCTGAATCTGAGAAATCAACTGGGAAACGGTCGTGCTCTCAATAAGGGATTTCTCTGTGAGGACAATAGCCTCCTCAGCAAAATAATCACTGATTAGTTTCTTAGCCTCATCATCAACTGATCGTTTTTCAATAACTACTTGATCTGCTGCTGTCAATGCATAGTCAAGCGTCAGTTCATCGTAGACGTCGATCCAGTCTTGCCATGAATCAGATAAAAGTTCCTCAACATCTATCATGACAATACCTGGATTTATATCTGCATTAAGAGCATCAAATATAATGTCCTGCTGATCGTCAAGCAACCCTTTAATGTCTTTGCTCCTCAAAATAGAATAGGCCTCTCGGTCTTCAGCCTCCCCATCTAAATCCCTTATCTGCATCAACTTTGGCCTGTAGGAGAGAGGCTGACTACGTACTTCAGGGTCTACCCCGGTCTTGACCTCAGTCTCAGCTTTAGAACTGGCAACATGTGAGTCTTCCCATCCATCGTATTCATCGATTCCTAACTCAAAGATCCTATTCAGCTGATTAACTGGAACACCCATCTCAAATAATGTCTTAGCTGTCTTCGAACGTTCAAGCAATGCTCTGCGTATAGCTGGGATAGCATTAAGGTTATATGCGATTTTGTTCTCACCAAGCTCTTCGTCAAAGAAAAAATTAAAGGTATCTTTCACATCATCAAGCAATGGTATAATTTTCTGAAACCAGAATATTAACTCTGACGTTTGATAGTTATTATACGTAGAAGCTTCCTGTGTACCTGCATATTGAGGCGGTACACCAAACACAATGAATATCTCATCCCTGTTGGACCTCCGGCTATTAAGGAAATCCATTTGCACAGGAGTCAAGGAAGTACGGATATATTTTGCTTCACTACCTAATACACCTAATTTCCTCGCTTTGCTGGGTCCGGTATATTTTTCATTGAGCCTATCAGCTACTGCATCCGCTTCTCCTTGAGTACGAAACTCACGCTTGAATGAAAAATAACCGTCTAAAACACCTCGGTTCTGCATTGCAGCTTTATTCCAGTCAAGCTGATCCACATCTATATCAACCGTTTTTGATACAGCCTGCAATGGTCCTATACCCATATAAGGGTTTGAAGGATCAAAGTACATGATATGAATGATTTCATCCGGTTCATAATCGACTTTTGTCGACATATCAAGAGCATAGCCTCTGATCCATTTAGAGATGTCCTTTGATAACAGAGGCTTTAATCTATCAGGAGATACTGGCCATATTTCAGCCGTTCTCCCTCCAGCTTGCACTGTTTTTAGAAAGGCATTACCACTCAGCTCAAGCCATGACACCAATAACTCAAAAACATTCTGCCTCGATATACTTGGATTCGGCCTATTCAACACATCAGAAAGATAATGATCTATAAACTCACCTTCCGGATTTACTACACCCCATGGGACAGAAGCAGCTGACTTCGAGATCAGCGTCACTGCCCTGTAGACCCAGCCATTAGCTTTATATCCGTCTTTGACAGCCTTCCGGACAGTCCAGTTATTATATACAGGCATACCGGTCTTGATCGCATAATAATTTGAGAAAGCCAAATTACGTGTAACGAAATTCTTTATTGATCCTAATATATTCATATCTGAACCTATGCCACAAAAACTTGATTACTGCTTTCTGAAGACCCATACCTAATTCCATCCATGGCATGGTCTCTAAATTTGACAGGCTCATCAAGGATATTACCATTTTTGTCCTGTCGCCATTTGTATCCTCGGAATTCCGTAACCACATTCGTGCTTCGTTTCGTTACGTGCATCTTCCGGCTTTTCACTCGGTTAATGCCTGAACTCACACTACCTTTGCCCTTTGCAACTGGGAATATGTTATACCCAGCCTGATATATTTCTTCGATCCGCTGAGGCTCTGCTGAGTCTGCCCTGATGGGTGCATCCTTGCTAACCCCAAGCAGAGCAAGTTTCTCAATAAGATCATTATTAGTAAGCTTAGTCTCATAAATCACTTCATCAATATATAAGTCTTGATCACTGTCTGCTAAAGCAATCAGAGCAGTTGGATTGTTGTATCCAAAATCGAGTCCGTATTCAAGCGAATCGATTTTTTCCGGTAAATCCTCAACTATGACCCAGTTAGTGTAGATGATATGCTCCGGCGATGCCCATTGACCAAGTGTATATATTTTGTAATACGTCTCATCCTGATTAATCAGATCTTCAAGGGTATCGATGTAGTCCTGCTCAACAAACCTATTGTCCAAATACGTTGTATGCAAGACCGACAGATCACCTTCTATATTCTCAGTCAAAGGCTTCAAAAAACTGCTTTCATCGATAGGATTAAATGTAAAGAACAATTGATTCTTGTGGCCTGGATTTTTTCCTCTGCATCTCAAATTAAGCTGGGTATAATCGTTAAATGTAAACTCAGTCGCTTCTTCACCCCACACATAGTTTATACCCTCTATCGATTTTAACTTCTCTACATCGTCGAGAGAACAAAAAAAGAAGGTATTGCCATTTATATCGAGGGTAAGGTCACTTTTATTTTTACCATGACCGATGGTGTACTCTGCAAGCATGTCTTGAAACAATAACCAACAGGATTTCTTGAGAGCAGGTAGGGTCTTCCTGACTATGAGGAATCTGAGACCGGATCTCTGAAGCGCCATGTCAAAAAGAAGGTGCTGGGCTACAGACCAGCTCTTACCGGAGGCTGCTGAACCGACTAATAAATTTTTTCTCGCTATCGTCTCCATCAGATAACGAAATTGCTTCTCATTTCGTGGAACTCTGTCCGGTAGAGCCTTGAATTCCAACTCAGCAATGAGTTCGTTTAGTCTGCCGAGCAATTGGGGTTTTACTACGCTTGGAATGTCTAATAGCAAGAGATTACCCTCATGATTAAGTGAGGAGGACGTGGTTAATGACCGGCCCAAGCCATTAAGGGATGAGAGACCACGCCCTCCCGATTAGAAATTATCTTCATCCGGTTCAGCAGGAGTCTCTTTATCCAGCGGAATAGAAATCTTCTCCGACTGAATAGAAACCTCTGTCTGATGCTCAACCTTCAGCTCCACTAAGCGCTCCATTGCTTCTTGAATCTTATCATCCAGATCCTTGATGGATATGTCGCTCCTGTTGACGTCAGTCTGACCAAGCCATTGCTTGCCTAAGAAAATCGCCATGGCTACATTCTTCATAGCCATACGGAATTGAGCACGACGTAATGATACTCTTCCCATGCCCTTTTTCTCTGAAAACACTTCGGAGAATCCTCGATTGTCGTAATTTCGCTTAATCCAAGCTTCAATGGTTTTGTCGGTGGTGCCGAACCAGTCGCAAACTTCCTGCTTAGTACATTGGATCTCGCACAGCTTTTCGAATTGTGTTTTATTAAAAGTACGTTGTTTTGGCATTTTTCACCTCTGCGTTGAATAATATCACGAATCCGAGGTGCGTGTAAATATTCGTGGGATATTTTTTCGAACAGGCAGAATGATGTACAAGGGGTGAATGGAATTCCCTTCACAAAAATGATACCAGAATCCTTTTACCCTTATTTACTGCTCGGCTCAGTTAAGCTATATTATGAAAGTGCAATCTTCTTCTATAAATAACCACTCCTTTCATAGCTTTATTTCAAAAAAATTTGAGATAATTATAGCTTAATTTGTGATATCATGATTTCTATACAACAAAGATCAATAAAGGTAATGAAGCTATATAGTTTGATTTACTCCCTTATCTTATAGATTATGTATTAGCTTAATTTTATAGTTATGAATTCCATGAAATATGATGACACCTATGTCTG
>Ga0208904_1000642_pt1 | contig 27423 bp, 67 predicted proteins | sample AntAceMetag02UKB_FD_184774 | JGI IMG/M metagenome (GOLD analysis project Ga0208904, IMG submission 184774) | Saline lake microbial communities from Ace Lake, Antarctica - Antarctic Ace Lake Metagenome 02UKB (SPAdes) (version 2) | ecosystem: Environmental > Aquatic > Non-marine Saline and...
TTGAAACAACGGACCCCATATAGTTTGAGCTTTAACCGCTTGAGTTCCACCGGAACTAGTTGAACCAGGCCATGCAGGATAGTGATAAGTAGCGATTATCCAACGGATAGTCTCATCTGTAGACGCTCGTATTAACGAGTCTGTTAAGAATCCTAATTGTCCATCCCAAGTAGTGGGATTTGTATAACTACCTTGATCCCATTGCTCAATGTTGCCACTATCTAAACCGATAATTAAAACATCGCCGATTTGAACTTTCCAGTGATATTGAGGCGTAAAGAAAGCATCAACATATTCTGGTGCGGTTCCTTCTAGTTCGTGATTGCCCAAAATAGCCATAAGGGGAACTCTAAATCCAGTTGGAGTTACCCATTCGCCACCGCTACCGTCGCCCGATATGATATCGAATATTTCTGTCCAGTGCGAAAGTGTATTACCATTATCAACAAAATCACCACTACTGATGAGAGCCAATGGTTCTTTGGACATAGCTACGGTAGAGGTTAAACGAAAATTAGCTCTATAAGTAGCATTGAGGTTTATTTGAGCATCACTACCTTGAGCGAATACTTTTTCACCAGCATAGCCAGCAGCGGGTGCAGTACGAAATTTTCTAACAGCACCAGCATCGCTTGATACTTTAAAGTAGAAAGTTGTGTCTGCTGTCAGTCCAGTTAGTTTGGCTGTATGTATCCAACCAGCAGCGAGAGCTTCAGATGTACTGTTAACGTTAGAAGTTAGTGTACCAGATGCAAGTCCATAATCTACTTGTACTGCTTCAGCTTGCCCGCTATCCCTCCATTTGACAATCATTTCTGTAGACGGATCGAAAGTAGCTGCCCCAGTTTGAGGCATCCACACTAACCATTGATATTCTAGCACAGAAGCCATTGATATTCCTTTTTAGTTACTGAAGAAAGTTATACTAATTGTTCCATCGACTGCTCCATCTCTTCTAAAATATAAGAAGCTAGAAGATGGAACAGGGATATTATAAACTCCATTGATTTTATAGCTGCATCCGTCTTCGGCTGGTTCTGTATTAACAGGAACTAAAAACGCATTTGTAGTTTCTACACTGACATGGGCAAAGCGAGCATTTGCTGGGACTTCTATTGAACTCCACGTTGCTTCAGTGTCTTGTCTAGCTTTTGGCGTAGCTATTGCAGGCTGTAGTGTAGACATTAAACCTTCTTCTGTTGCCGGATTTATTGTGTCGCCATCTATATTAAATATCTGAGCCATTTTTTTTTCCTTATATTAAATTCAAAAGATATTACTATATTACCTTAAAAAAACTAATTTCCTCTTTTGAATACAAATTATTCTATTTCAACGGTTTTTACTTCTATTAAAGACGTTTTAGGAGAAGTAGGTTTGAGATCTTTAACGATTGCATCAACATCATGAAAAATACAAGCATCATTATGCGGGCATGACCATTGAATTCCGCCAACGATTCTTCTGTCGCTGGATTGATTGTCTCGCCATTTTTATTAAATACAAAAGCCATAATTTTTCCTTTTTATTTAGTTTCCGTCAACGTCAGTTTCAGCACCACCTAAAACAAGGTCTGCTAACGCTCTAGCATTATTAAAAGCAGTTAACATAGCACCAGCATCGTCACCTAATTCAGAAGCTACATTAGCTTTTCCTGCTAATGCTACTGATTTACGTATTTCTCTCAATGCTCTTTGTATGTCTCTTCCCATTCGTGTAAAATCTTTACGAATATCACTAGCTTCATTTGATGTTATAATTTCTGTCGTTTGTGTTGGAATTTCATGTAAAGCCATTTTTTAATCTCCTAATCTATTTATCGAAATAATTTGTAATTCTATAAAGCCTGATATTATATTGTTAAAAATAAATAATATTCCTCTATAAAGTGATAAAAAATATGGTATAATTTAAGTATGAAAAAATATATACTATTATTGTTACTAATCTGCTCACCAGCACTAGCTGATACAATCCCTCACCAGTCAAAAGAGTTGATAGAGATATATACAAGATTAGATCAGCCTATGTATAAAAATCTACAACTTGAACATACATATAAAGTATTTGATGAAATATTCATTCTACCAGATGAATTCTACGGAGAAGCAGAGCTTTATGATTTGAAATTCTATATAGATATGGATACAACGATTGGAAACGATTTTGACGCCAACTGTTATAGAATATTGTACGAAAACAGAAGACCAATAGTTGAATATCCGAAAATTATCCCAGAACCTATATCAGCGTCAATCTTCACTTTGACTTTTTTAAGCTTATTTTTGCGAAAAAGAAATGTACAAATTATTCTGGCGTAAAATTAGATAAATTATAAATATACATCTTTCTGTGACTGCTTGTATCTACCCCAACCCAATATGTAATCCCCTGAACTTCTTCCTGACCCGTAATAGCTACAGGAACTTGCTCTCTACCTACAAGATATGTCCCTTTCGATCCAACTTGAATTTGTGCTGTTTTATACCACATCATTCAAAAGTGTATATTTCTATATCACTTCCATACTCAGATTGTAAATCTCTTACTAATTGTGGAGAAATTCCATGAAAATGCTGTCTAGTAGAAGGTTTTATGCTTACGCTTTTTTGTCCATCTCTATTCTCATATCTGCCATGGTATCGAGTAGGAACACCAGTTCCTCCAGAATCCGTAATGCCAGCATCTAACAATTGTTTTGACAATCTTCCATGACTCATAGATCCATTTTCAGTAAACAAACTTCCTTTATCCCAAATCCAAATCTCAGATTCATGATCGACATATTCGTGACCAACGCCATAATATATTTTATCATGTTCTTCAGGTCCGATAATATCAGCTTGTGCTGTCTTATACCAGTTCATATTAATACACTCGTATGGTCATTTCTCCGAATCTTTCAGATAAGGCTTTTATAAGAGGTTTAGGAACAGGTTTAAACATCTTATCAGTAGGTCTAACAAGACTTGCTACATTAGTATTTGGATCATATCTACCTTTATAGTGACCCTCAGCAAAAGCACCTGGTAACATCTTCTCATGATTAAAAAGCCCACGATAATCCTCTTCTTCCACTACTAATTTACCGTTAATCCAAAACCATAAAACACCTAAAGCCTTATCAGTATAAGAATTATGACCTATATTTGTATAAGGTACTGGATCTTCTGAATCGTCGTCTATTATTATTTGTGCTGTTTTATACCAATTCATGTCATTCCAATCGAAGTACCAGTTCAATATGTCTCTCCAAATTCATTACGAAACTCAATTAGTCTTTTTAAAGACATTGGACCATTCGATCTTTCTCCACCAGCAAAATAGGCGATTTCTATAGGAATTATTTTTAGTCCAGCTAAAAAGGCAGCACGAACTCTATGATTCCCTTCATTTATTTTTGCATCTCCATTGTACGCTACATTTATAAAAGGCGATTGTTTTAAACCATTTTTTAAAATATCTTCGGCTAATTCTCTAACTCTAGGATTTTGTAAAGTAAGACGTAAATGTTCTCCCATTATGCCTTCAAGTTTTAACAATTCTTCGACGGGAACCATTACGTTATTAAAACGAGCAGTTACAGCACCTCCTATAAAACCTTTTTTAAAACTTTCTTCTGCACGAGATTTTTCATATTCTAACCAATTCCCACCAGGATTATCTATATTAGCAGTTTCTGTGCCAAGACGATTTTTTAAATCAGATCCTTTTAATCTCCAAAAATCTTCTTCTTCAGATTGTTTATACCAGTTCAAGTGAATTACTCCTTTGATATTTATTGCTTATGCCAATCATGCCAAAAAATGTCGTTGCCTAAAAAGGGGGCTTCCGCGACATTTTTAATTTTAAGTTTTTCGCAATAACTTTTATTTTTCGACCCGACCCGACATAATATATTATACCAACTATTTTTTATTATTCCTTTCCCCAAAGTGATAATATCTATGATATAATACTTCCATGAGAACAAAAAATAACATTAAAGTACAGTTTGCTATCGAAGTAAAAGATACTTACTCCAACTGCGATTTCCAAATAGGTTGGCTCCCTTATCAAACAATAGAAGATCCCGCGAACCCAGGCATAGCAGCATCTAAACTTGCATTAAAGTTCGCAAAAGAAAGAGCTAAAGATGTCACCGGATACGCTATCCTTAAAATAGAAATGTATTAGTCCTTAACTAAATTTTCGCAAAAAAGAAATGCCGTTCGCTTTCACACGTCAACCAACTTATACATCTTCATGTCTCCCCGAGAATACCAATACTGTCCCAAACCCCTTGTACTCACAGGATAACCAACAGGACACGAAGCATTACCACGTATACTTAACCAAGTCTCATGAATAAACCTATTACTCGATCTCAATGGCTTCCTTAATGTCCTAATATAAGAAGCTTTAGCCCACCAAAAATTACCAGAATAATGTCCGTTCCTTATCATTATCCCACATGTATTATTACCCTCATCCAACTTAACTACACACTCTCGCCAACTCCTTCCAAGAACCGCCTCTGCCATCACACGTCGCCAAATGTCACTCTTAAAGTTCTGTCTGTATGAGGCTCCCTTAGTATGACAATAATAAACATAAAATTCATCATCAGTAGCCTTACATGTTTCCCATAATCTATTCAATGTTGGATACTCATACTGACGGAGATCAAAGCCAGCAGAAAATCTTTTTATCTTTTTGCGTTTTTTATTTAAAGATCCGTATTTCGGCATCTCTGCCTTATGCTCAGGTCCAACCGTTACCTGTAAAAGCTGATTTGTATTACTCAATAAACCGTTACCATCTATGTAATAAACCAATTCCTCAACTATTTCTTCCCAATGATTCATCGTAGCAATATGCATAAATCCTAAAATCTTAGGTTTACCCTTTTTAATGAGTTTAGACTTATGAACTATTCTCATATGATTTGAACCATTGATTGACCCTTCATAGTGTCTTCTGATGCATATATACTAGCACCAGGGAACTCACTCATCAATCTATCAATCAGTCTATTAGGAATATCTTTAGAAGTTAATGACATCTTACGAGATAACCAAGGCATTTGAAGGCTTACGTTGTTAGTGAAAGGATCATATCTGCCTTTGTATACTTTTGCTGAGACTTCCCAAAAGTCTCTATGACCTCCAGCATGAGGTTCAATTTCTTGTGTTTCAAAGTTTTCGCCTGATATGTTTGCTACCCAGAGAACTACTTTTTCTTTCTTTGCTTCTTCGGATAGATCCCATGGAGAATAATGCCCTATATCCGTATAATGTTTTAAAACCTCTTGTGCTAACTTGTACCACATAAAACCTTTTCCTTTTTTGCGTTTTTTTAGTTAAGCTACTGGTGTCGGAGGACTTCCATACTCAAATGCATACATAGATGAACCTGGGAACGCTCTCTCAAGCTGTTTAATTAATCTGTTAGGTATTTCATCGGAATTAACTATTCTAGTAAGATTATTAGGATCAACTGGCATGTTGATACTTACCATATTCTTGATAGGATCATATCTTCCCTGATACATTGTTGCATTCCCAATATCGTTACCATACTCGTCAGTTGCACTAAAATCGTCATCATGAGTAGCTTCCTCATATAAATCAAATTCTTTTACTTCAAATTTACTACCTGTTATGTCAGATTGCCAAAGAGCAACCTTCCTATCGTCTTTGTCCATTTCTTCAGTATATTCACCACCATGTCCTCCATAATAGTGACCTACGTCCGTATAGTATTCAACAGGACGATCTTTAACAGCTTGTGCCTTTTTATACCAATTCATTACATTATCCTTATTGGAGTTCCACCATTACCGAACCCATACATACCTGCTCCAGAGAACTCACTTATGAGTCTGTCCATTAAATTATTAGGTAATTCATTTGGATCTATTGTTTCGCCTGGTATGCGAGTATCTAGGGGAAGAGCTATACTCACCGTATTCTGATCGTAATCATATCTGCCCCAAATACTGTTTTTCCTGTTTTGTTGTCCATGACCAAATGCTTGTGAGTGATTTTTAATTTCGTCATTCACTTCTTGAGTACGGAAATTATTACCAGATCTATCAGATATCCAAAGAACTATTCTTTTATCACTGTAATCATCGTAATCATCATAATGACCTACATCAAAATAAGTTCCAGGTGCTTCTTCTTGGGATTTCTTATACCAGTTCATATTATCTGAGTCATCTCTGTCCCGCCCATGAAATTAAACGCATATATACTTGATCCTGGAAATTCGCTTACTAATCTACTCACTAGTCTATTAGGTATTTTGTCTACATCTATCGATTTATATTGGATGTTAGGGTCAAGGGGTAGTGTTATACTTACGGCATTTTTAAACGGATCATGTCTACCATAAAAGTTTTGTGTAGGAGTTAGATCAAAAGCTCTTTCATGTATAAAATCACTGCCTGGAACCGACAGTTTCATTCTGAAATTACCACCAGTTAAATCTGAAATCCAAAGAGTAATAAATTTTCCTTTTGTGTCTTCAGTGGTATTCCTGTGACCAATATCTAAATATTCTTCAATTTCTGTTTGCTGTGATTTTTTATACCAATTCATTGTACTTATTAATACGGATATTATTGAGACTTCCCTTTTCATTTTTTGCGAATTATTCTTAAATTTCAAGATTTTTTGCTGGGAATATTTTGAGGGGAGGTATCCGCTATCCAGAGAATTTAATGTTTTTTAAACGAGGGGGAATGAGGGATTGAGAGAAAATTCTTCGTATAACTCTGTCTGGGAGGTATATGCTAGTATCTGTGAAAAAACGTCAGATGAAGCTACCGAGGGGATGGGGGTAGGCCGGGGGACACTTTTTACACACAAAAGAGAACGCCAGCGGGTCAACCTTTTCAGGTGCCAGCGGGCATTCTCTATACGTCTCATTATATAATCATGTACTTAAGAATATATGTGGGGTAAGGTAGCTAAGTCATCCTCTGTCCTTTCATTAATACTAGTTTAATTCATTCTCTCTAAATTAATGTGTCTTAGTCTATCGTCTCATGTTGCTATCCCTTTCATCTTTATTGTGATTGTTTTCTTAATCGGGGAAAGCGGTGAAATTTATGCGTATGTTTTTGTTTGTGTATCGTAGAATCGAATTGATTTTTTACATATTCCGCATCGCCAATGGTTAGCTTTCAATACGTTTTTCCCTTTGCGATGCTTTGTATAGACTTTTCCGCAATCGCAAACAGCCTTATATCGTCCTTCGGGCATCTTGGCGGTTTTGGTATAGGTATTACCGTTACAGCCTATTTCAATAGCTTTCTTACGCCATACAGCATCATGTCCATGTACAGGTCCGACGAGGAAATGTGCGATTTCATGTAGTATTGTTTCGCGTATTTCGTTTTCATCGTTCAGATCGACAAGGTATCGAGACAGTTTGATACCTACGCATATTGCATTTTTGAGTCTTTCTTTTCTGTTTGGGCGTCTATATCCTAAGATATCATTGACTATATCTAAGGTTGGATTTGCTTTTGCTTTGAAGCTACATACGCCGAGTTGTCTTTTACCTCCGCTAATAATGAGAGGTACATCATTTGCTCCATGTTCGTCCATTAGTTTTCTTGCGAGTTGTTTTGCATCTGATAGTTTCATTGTATTACCCTTTCGAGTATATTATGATTCTTTTCTTTTTCGGGAAAAACTCTTTCAGAGCGGATTTTATTCAATTTTTTGCGGAAGATCTCTCGCTTTTTCCAAGACATGTTCCAAGAAGTCATTATCTGCTAAGAAGTTTTCTGGTACGTCGATTGAATCTCCATCGTTCCCGGTTCCGAAGAGGAACATATCGCCAACGATTACATCTGCGGGCATCAATCCGATTTCGAGTTTTCGGCAAAGAAACGTAGCCATAAAATTGACTTCTTTACCTTTGAGTTTTCCTTCTTCGTCAATATAGGCATGAACTTTTGGGGTAAGCTGTAGAGCTTCGATATATCCTCCGACTGCTGATTGTATGCTATCGAGACCTGGTTCTATTTCGATTGTTTCGATTGTTCCGTCTGTTCTGATTGCGATTGTTTTCATTGTATTACCCTTTCGAGTATATTATGTTTGCATTTTTAATCGGGAAAGCTAGTTTTTTTTATTGCTTTTGTACCATAATCTTGCTAGTTCTCTTACTCTTGTACATCCATTTCTATCATTTGTTGACTGGTGTTTCCTTACGAAGTCGAATACATTTTGATTTTCTTTTGCGAGTTGTCTTAGAATTGTCGTCATGTTATACCCTTTCGAGTATATTATGATTAGTTAATTAATCGGGGGAACGGCGGGAATGGGCTTCAATGTCTTTTGGACTCCACCCATTCCCAACTTTTAATTTAGCAGCGTTGCCAGAGCGACCCGGCGGTATTCTAAACTAAAATGTTCCCTTTTCGAGTATATTATGATTGTATTCTCTTTTCGGGAAAATTATGAAACGGGTTTTAAGTCAAGCTCTTCAATATTTGACAGATACCCATTAAATAGCCAAGGGACATTATTCGTTCCAGCTTCATCCATAGCTATTTCTTCGCTATCTTTACAGTCTGTACAAAGTACCCAAGCCTGATCTGAGTTGAAAAGTGAACTATGGTTTCTAACCATACCGGGTTTGAATGGAATTCCGCAAGAAACGCAATGATTATCTATGTTTTTCATTGTTATACCCTTTCAACTATATTGTAGTTGTTTTATTTTTCGGGATTTTTAAACTTTGGAGCGGAAAATTAGTCCATTCTGGAATTTGCGTAAGCTTTGATATTTCCTTGATCTCTAAGGATTTTAGCGAATGCATTTGCATAAGCCATTTTTTTAGTCATTGATTGACCGAAATCTCTGACCCATACGCATAATCCTTTTGGGTAATCTTTGCTTGCTAAGCCATTCTTTTTTGTCCAGCGGCCCCAGGGCGTATTTCCTGCGAAGTGTACCCAGGCGAAGCCGCAGACCCCTCCATCGACCTTGTAGATTTCCTTATTCGGGTCGATATCGTTACCTAACGGAGTTGTTGGTGATCCGACATACATTGGTTTTGGTATAATATGGTTTCCGGCATCCATACCGTTTTTATGGGCTTTGTCGAATAGTTCTTGAAATCGCTTGTTTTGCGTTGCGTTCATTGTATGCTACCTTTCAACTATATTATGATTTGTTAATTAATCGGGAAAAGTGATTTTCAGCGAGAGCGATGCCAGCGTTAGTAATTGCAATGCCTACGGAGCAATTTTCATCATGTCCATCCTTCACATTTCCATCGCATACCTGGCAACAATGACATGAGAGATTATCATCCCAAACCCATTCTATGTCTTTTATCGCTTTTAGCAATTCTCTGGTAATTATTTCCATTGTTATACCCTTTCAACTATATTATGATTTGTTTTATTTTCGGGGGAAAGTTTAAACTTTGAAGCGAAAAAAAGATGCCAGCAGGATAATTGTCTCCATACTGTCATCTTTGGGTAATGTCCTAGCTACAAGCTAAGACTAACAATTCTATGGTTACGGTTAGAGAAAGAAGAGACTTTCTTACGATTCGGCTGAAAACTTCTGTCGTCAATCCCATTTGCTTGAATCCTTTCAAGTATATTGTGATTGTTTAATTAATCGGGTGAATTAATATTCGCCTTTTGTTTTCCAAGCTCTACGTTTTGTCTTTGAGCATTTTCGTTTTTTACTGGTATCTGCTACTCTGGGCCGGAATCTGGCTTCTGATAGTACCGCAGCGAGTAAGTCTTTTGGTACGTTATGTTTTTTGATTTTCTTATTCTTTGCCATATTATACCCTTTCAAGTATATTATGGCTTTATCCTTTTTCGGGAATTGTTAAAATTCGATATCGGAGGCGTCGATACTGCTATTGTAATGGTTGAGTATTTCTTCTTTTTTCCCAACTGTTACCATAAAATTTTCTGATATTCCATGAGTATCGCCTTCTATGTCAACCCATAAAGTAGCTTTATATTTTTCTAGCAACTTTTTGAGTTCTCTCTTAAAATCTTCTAACATGTTATACCCTTTCAACTCTATTGCGAATGATTTGTTAATCGGGTTTTATTTACTCTGAACAAGTTTTTTTGCTTTTTTGTCGAATTTGTTTTTGCCATAAGTTACAGCGTCAGTCTGTTTTTGGTAGGTTTGTCCGAAGAGTTGAACGATTCCGGTTTTTTCTCCGCCAAGCCGGAAGCCTGTTTTCTGTGAGCCAGTAACTCTCAGGGCGAATGTTCCGGACAGTATACCGTTTCGGGTTGAGCGATGATTGTGTTTGCTATTGCTGATTTTCATTGTTTTGCCTTTCTAAAGTAGGTTTCTTTCAACTCTATTGCGAATGATTTGTTTTTCGGGATTTAATCCTTAAAAAACGCATAGTACAAATTGATAAGGTCAACTGTATACAGTTTGCACAATGATTCCATTGAACCCGTTAAACCTTCGATTCGTTCTAATATCCAACTTCGAGCCATATATTCTTGTTCTTTTGTTCCCATTGTATTACCCTTTCAACTATATTATGATTCTTTTCTTTTTCGGGAAAAATTTCTACGAAACGGAAAAATTAAGAGTAGCTAAGAAAAAAGCCATATTTCTATGGCTTCAATCTTTCGGCAAGCAAAACAATGATTTAGTTAACGATTTGATATCGTTGTTTGTTGATTGTCATATGCGTTATATCGTCAAGATTCCATACTTGGAATTTTAGCGGAGTGTCAAGCCCTTGATTCGCGTAGTCGCTACGCTTGGCGAGATAAGGCTTTACATCTTCGGTCTCGATTTTCGTACCGTTGGCGGTATGGTATCGAACGTTATTCGATGCGTTAAGCATGAAACGAAGATAACATTGTCGCGGATCGCTTTTTTTGCGACATAGCGGCGTCAATGTTCCATCGGCTCGGATAACAGGCTCATGCCAAGATTCGCCTTTTTTGAAATCATCGGCGGTTTTTCCTTCTTTTGCGAGTCTACGCAATACGCCTTTGTCATAATGAAAATTGATCATTCCGTTTGCGTCTTGCGTCTTGAAACAACCGCCCCAATACGGGTTTGCTTCTTTTGTTTCGCGGTTTTTCTTTACCATTTTTCCGCTTTTGCTCATTGTCGAGCAATGAGTAAAGCTGATAATCGTTGCTCCGCGTTCTTGCATAAGCAATTCGACCATTTGCGTTGTCGTGATCAGCTTGACGGTTTTGACTTCTACTGTCTTTTTCGCTTCGGGTTTTGTTTTGACTGTTACATTCATTGTTTTTGCCTTTCGTTGTTTGCTTGCCTTCAACTCTATTGTAACAATAAAAAAGATCGGGAATTTAGCGGGCAGCGGCGAACATCGCTATTTCGTGGATCATCTCATTATTTGCCCCAATACGATTTACTATATGATCCGTCCCGTTCTCGCAAAACGGTATAGTTTGACGCAAAGACTCAGTTTCTTCTTTAATCGCTCGTATCAGCATTTTACCCAAACAATCTATTTCATTTTTTACTGCCATTGTTATACCCTTTCAAGTATATTATGATTGTTTTTTTAATCGGGATCGCAGGCTCCGCATTTTGTACATTTTCCGACACGCCCGCTCGTGATTCTACGATTTTCTTTGATATCAACTATTCCGTTATGACATCCTGGAAAATCGCAAGGTACATAAGCTTCTATTCCTAATCCATGCGATTGTCGTCCTGCTATGTCTCTAAGAATTGTTTCGTAACCGCCGTTGCCTTTGCATTTCGGACATTTTGGTGTTACTTCTTTTGCCATTGTTATACCCTTTCATCTCTATTATAAAAGGTTATTTAATCGGGAATTATGTTATATTCCCCGATCCCGCGTCCTTAGTTGGTCGATACGATCAAGACGTTCTAATCGTTCAAGAACGATAACAGCGACGCAATCGGGTATCGTAATCAAACAACGTCCGCCAGTTTCCGCTTGAAAGTTTAACTTGTTAAATCTATCAATTATCATTCGTTGTGCAAGTTTTTCGACGTTGTAATCTATCCGCTCTTGTTTCAAAGCTTGTCTTATTTCGGGTGAGACAATTTCCCAGAAAAGCTTATTCTTGTTTTCCTGTTGACGTGACCACATAACGACATTAATCTTTGCACATCGATCTAACGCGGCTCGGACGTTGCAATATGCTATAGTAGGCATTGAGACTTTCCAAGGCGTACTTTTAATATGTCCGAGAATCTGCGCAGTGTCTAGTTTGGGGTTTTTGGTTAGAACGTCTAAGATTTTGCGCTCTAGTGTTTCCTGTTCGTCTCTTGTAAGTTTAGCCATTATCATACCCTTTCGAGTATATTACGATTATATTCTTTTTCGGGAATTATTCGCAATAATTATGAAAAAGTTTGTATTATCCATTTTTCTACTTTCTCTTGGAATTCTGAGTTGCATTTAACATGAGGATTTGCTTGTTTATGTTTGAGCCATATCTTTATTTGGGTGCTGTCTAATTCTTTTGCGAATCTTTTAGCTTTGTTTTTTTTACTTCGCCGATCTTTGACTTTAGCTTTTTTGACTGACATATTATACCCTTTCAAGTATATTATGATTGTTTTTTTAATCGGGTGTTATATTCCCCGCATCCTTATTTGTTTTTTGTTTTTTGCTCATTTTGAATCCATCACTTCGTGACCTTTGATTTCGGAAGTAATTGTTTTATCGTCTAGGTTTTTGAACTCATAATCCAGTTTATTGACTATTTCTGAAACTTCAACTTCATCATCTACGTTGAGTATCAAGCCTACTGTCAAATCTACGTTTCCAAAAACGGTTACTTCATAATCTGAAATTTCGGTATCTTCAACACTGGCGTTTCCGGTTGTGTCGAAAAAATCATAATCTAATTCATCTATAATTTCGGAAACGTTTTCGCCATCTGTGTTCAGATCCAGAATGACTTGTAAATTAACATATACTTTTCTCATTGTTTTATTCCTTATAACCCTGATTTTTCTTAAATTTTTCTCTTTTGTCGCCGATGTTTGACTTTCGAGTATATTACGATTCTTTTCTTTTTCGGGAATTTAATGTCCTCCAGTCAATTTTATTTCCCAGCAATCATCTGCATTGTTGACGTTGGTTACTTCAAAGACAACGCCTTCAATAGCGAGTTGAGCTACGATGCTTGCCATTAGTTTTGCGTCATAGACTGTAATTGTGTTAGGTTTGCTCATTGTTTTGTACCTTTCAACTCTATTACGAATGATTATTTAATCGGGAAAAAGAAAGACCCCGTACCCAATGACTCAGGTACGGGGCTGATAAAAAAAAGAACAAAAAAAACACAAACCTCGTTATAATCCGCGCAAAGATGGAGAAATGGTATCGCATCAATGGTCGAGACGGGGTTATAGGGCTTAAAAGGAGGTAACTTACCCAACCCAAGGCACAAGGAGCCTTTCAACTATATTATGTTATCAATCTTCCATCGGGTGAAAACGCTTGTGGAAAACTGACATCGCTCATATCTCCATCAGATTTATGTACGATACAACTAATCGTAGTATGCCTGGTTCCGTTCATTTTCATTAGCTTCTTGCAATCTATATTGTCGCAGACGATCTGAAAGACTCCATCCCCATAGTTACGAACATTTGAAGCTAAAAAATGAAAAACTTGTATATTGTTTGATTGATTCGCTCCGCAATGAGGACAAAGTATTTCATTCATAATTATACCCTTTCAAGTATATTATAAAAGGTTTTTTAATCGGGTGAATTTGATTCGCATTGAGTATTTGTACATTTGCCCGTTACTTGATGGAGCGTCATTCTCCCGCAATAGCAGCATTCTAATGCGTCTCGTCCTGCTTGCTGTTCTGGCGTACATGGATTATCTTTTCGCTCAATAAGCAACTCATGATATCTTTTGACCTGATCGCCAGTTTCATCGGCGTATGCGTCAGACCAACATTTTTCACAACTTGCCATAATATGCCTTTCAACTCTATTGTGAATTGGGTTGAGTATCGGGAATTAATGCAGGAATCAATTTCTGCTTATCTTTCTCTATTCCTACTCTATTGTACTTTGATTCTATTTTATCAAATTCTTGTAATGTTATCTTACCATCTTCATTACTTTTGAGTACCAAAGGTTTTAGCTCAGGATAGTTGCTAATTATATAGAAAGATATTCTTTAATTAGCTTTCAGAGCAACAGGGACTATAGGCTCCTGTCATATTTCTTTTTTGAAATAGTCGTTCTTAAAACATTAACTTTTAAGGTTAAAAGTTAGTTTAATAAAATATTTTGAACCCAAAAGAAGTTAATTCTTTTACACTCAAACTGCTTTTATTTTACTAATTTTTACGAACTCGTTACAAAAACAATGTTAAAACATTTAACACATTATTATATTAGCAGATTAATTAAAAACTCCTTCTACAAAATTAAATATTTTTCTAAAAAAGATGTAAAGGTTTCAGGATACTCTTTTACCATTACGCCGATTTTAGCATGTTGCTCCATTGACGCTTCGGTGGTAGTAGTATAGTGGCATACAAGACATAGAGTTGCGACCATACCGAAAACGATTCCTATCGGTTCGCCACTGGTTAAGACAAATAAAGCCAAAACTAAAAAAATACAAAATAATATAAACATAAATTTAGTCCTTTCAATTCTATTGTGAATTGTTTCTTTTTCGGGAAATTAGATATCCAAACCGAAAGATTGGTAATCCCTAATCGGTGTCTCGTCTAGGTGCTGTTCATCGAACGTGAACTCTTCACCTGCTGCTTTCTTCGCATTAGCCCACAGTGCTGCGTCACAGTCCTCTTCCAAGTAGACTTTATCGCCGCGCTGATAAGAGTAGTGACTAATCTTATCGAGAATGCCTAATCTTGTGCATTCTGCTCTTGTTACTTCGAGCCAACCGTGGCCTGGATCAGTATGGAAAATGTATATCCCATCTGCGTTTTTACCACAGACACAACAATTGAGTGCATCATTCCCAGTACAGTCTACAAAATCCCCATAAGGATCAATATCATTTGTTTTAACCGCAAGGTTACGAGCATAACCTATATTCTCTAAATTTTCATAACATAAAGAACACAAACATGTTTCAGTCGTTCCAGTTCCTTGATTTGTTGGTATGCAAACGAATTTATCCATTGTATTACCCTTTCAACTATATTATGATTCTTTTATTTTTCGGGAATTAAACGTCATCTACATCATCCCATTCATCATCCCAACCCCAAACATCTTCATCATAATCGTAATTACCATTTATGCAACCTACGCAAACTGACTGGTAACGCTCAGAAGGATTGAACTCAAAACCGCATTCGTCGCAAACTTTTGTTTTATCTCTCCAAGCATCGGGACAACCCTGCTCATGACAGAATACGCCATTGATCATACTGGGAGAACATCCATCGCATCCATTCTCGGTTAAACTTATCTCGTCGCCGTTTTTGTAATTCTTTCTGCTCATGTTATACCCTTTCAAGTATATTATGATTAGTTTCTTTTTCGGGAATCTTTTCAGAGCGGGATTTCTATACAACGTCTACAAACGTCAACTATTTTTGCATTTTCTGCTTTACAATCTTGATCTACGGTAAAAACTCCACATTTACGACAAACCATAAATGTATAACCAAAATTGTTACGATCTGAATTTTTTGATAACCATGCTCTGATTTCATCATCAGTCATTTCGGATAACATTTTCGTATCTATAGTTATTGTTCTACCCATTGTTATACCCTTTCAAGTATATTATGATTTGTTTTTTAATCGGGAAAAACCTTTTCTGCTTCTATAATCATATTGTCAACAATATGATCACATCCCTTAAACTGAGATGTTCTCCATTTAATAATCCCTCTAAGATCAAGATCTTTAATCGCTTGTTCTAATTTTTCTTTATCATCGTAATAAAAAGGAGCATTGTAGCTTATTTCAATCTTTATTGTCGCTAATTTCATTGTATTCCCTTTCGAGTATATTATGATTTGTTTCTTTTTCGGGAAAATTAAAAGGAATGCTAGGAATCGAACCTAGAACGGCGGCGCCAACCTTCCATGACTTTATCTGCTCGTTGTGGCAGACAAGTCCATTCCTTACAGTTAATCGCCGCTAAGCGATTAACAAGGGGTATTTCTATATTTTTGGGGGAATATCAATTCCAGGCTTCTCGTATTCAGCGAGACAATCTTTTGCTCCTTGAGCATAATGAAAGAGTCCATGATTAGGATCGTAATCAATTTGAATCTGTTTGACCTTTGCTTCAAAATTGGAGATATCGTCGTCGTTCTCCAATGCCTTAACTACTGCATTCCAACCGTTTGTGTATGTCGATGTTTTGGTAGTATCTGTCATTGTTTTGCGTCCTTTCATCTCTATTACAAATGATTATTTAATCGGGTGAAACTAGTTAACAGTTACCCATTTCATGCATGTCTGCAAAAGATTGTCATAGTCGCCTGACATTGCTTCTGTCTTGAACTGGTTGATTTCCGCAGCATCAACGTTTGCTTTCCTTAATGCCTTACCTACATTTGCAAGTATTGCAAAGGCATTTCCATCGTTAACTGACAACTGTACTTCGATATTTGGATACTTTGTTTCCATTGTTTTACGTCCTTTCATCTCTATTACAAATGATTATTTAATCGGGATTAAAAGTCTACTGTCAAAAATGGATGTCCTTCGTCAAGTACACCATCTACTTGATCTACATTATATTCCTGTCCTATCGCAGTTTCAATGGAACCTTTATCCCACAACCAATCAGTAAAACCTTTAATAGGCAAAACTTCATCAGAAGCTACAAGCAAAGCAGTAACATCTGTGCCTTGTTGTTTTTTTGTCATATTGTTAATTTCATCTGCCAAATCTTTCCAGGTCATAATCTTATCCTTTTACCTTTCAACTCTATTGTGAATTGATTTCTTTTCGGGAAATTAGTTCGCATAAAGGAGACTAACAAAGACAACCATTATACCAACAATTATTGTCTTGACAAGCATTGCGATAAGATAAGTCCATTCACTTCCATAACTACAAGCATCGAGATGGAGAATACAACTAGTTAGACTTCTTATCCAACCGAATCCGATCATTACTTTTGATATTGTGAAATTATATTCCAATCAACTTTATTAGAATGTTTCTCAATAAATTCTTCAGTTTGTGGTTTTGTCCAATCAATCATTATTTTCTACCTTTCAAGTATATTATGATTCTTTAACTAATCGGGAATTTAACCCATAGACTTAGAAAAGACATCAGACCAAACTGTCAAATGAACTGTTCCATTCTCGTTAAAACCGACTTCTGCCCCTCTAACAGCATAATTGTGATTATAGATATAAATATCTTTAGTTGGATCGCCAGATGGTTTTCTTGTTCTTAGGTACTGCTGGTATTGATCTCCCATCAAATGCCCGTCTTTTTGAATTCTCTTTTTTATAAGATCATATCCTCTTGCGTTAAGAATATTCTTGACATGATAAAGCAATCTTGATTCGCCTTGATTCCCTTGTGCTCCATATCCAGTGTTACGAAATTTAGGATCACCTTTTTCTCTCGTTATAATGCAAACGTTCCCTTTTAGTTCTACTTTCATTGTATTACCCTTTCATCCCTATTACAAATGATTATTTAATCGGGATTAATGTATTTCTAAACATTTCCCATTTAATTCTTTGTCTCCATTCTTTCCATTCTCTATCATTCCAATAGGTGCAACGTTCTGGCCACAATGGTGTTTGTACTCTATTCCTTACAACAATTCGGTGCCAATCTTCTGGATGATCCTTTAAATCGGTGTTAGTTGTAATACGTCCGTCTGATAGTTCTATCTCTTCGATTTGGTGTGTAGCTTGATCTACGATACGTCCGTCTTGTAATCTGACTTGTTTCATATCTTTATTGCGTTTTTAATTTTAATCGGGTGATTTGACATTGACATAAAGCTTTGTGGGCTGCAATCGCTTTAGGCGATGCATTACGTGGTTGGACCACCGCATTTGGTTGATTCCTACCCACATGCCAGGCGAATCAGCTAACCCAATTATCTCTATTTGATACAGCCTCATTTGCATCTTTGAGACCGCAACCAGTTATCTCTCTAAAAGCCTTAATCATAGGGATTTTTAGCTTGCTTTCCCAGTTTGTATCAATGCCTGTTCGACATATCCCAGCCATTGAATTATATTCTTTTTCAGGGATAAAACATCTCTTACCGTCAATACGAACAGGAATCTTATTTTTTTCTTCTGCGTTGTTCGCTATATAATCAATGACATCGCTTTTTACGGTTCCGTCGCAATTGACAACCTTTTTGAAGATACTTATTAATAGTTCATCCATTGTTAATCCCTTTCAAGTATATTATAATTTGTTTTTTAATCGGGAATTTAGTTGTTATCGGGATCTGCTCCGGGGCAACCCCAACCGAACATCGAACCAGCTACCATCGCATCATGCTGAGCCTTTGTCACGCCAAGGTTCTTGTTGAATAGATCGGCAGCTCGTTGCGGGTTTTCGGCAGTAAGAATCGACTGAAATCCCGATAGTCCTGCCCTAATAAGGATAAGAGTATCCTTGTCTTCTACATCCGTTACGCTGTAACATTTCGGTGGTAGGCTTGCGATAATTTCTTGTGCTGTTTTCATTGTTTGTTACCTTTCATCTCTATTATGATTGTTTTATTTTTCGGGAATTTAATTAAAAAAGCATAAAAAAAAGAGCGTACCAGGATTAACCCTAATACGCTCAACAAAAAGGCTTTTCGCTACATCTTGTTATTTCTTACGCCTTATCCCGTTGGGATTGAATTCGCTCCAAGCCCAAACTTGAGGCTTCATTCCAGGCGGTTTGATGCCTTGCTTCGCTCTACGAACTGTCGCCGCTTTGTTTCCGGACGACATTCCTTCCGATAGACCCAACTTCTGCCATGCTTTCAGTGCTGTACTCATAATGTTTCCTTTCGTTTGGTACATCTCTATTACGTTTTTTTTATTAATCGGGAATTTTCTACGAAACGGTAATTACGCTGATTTCTTACGTCTTATGCCGTTAGGATTCATTGGATGCCATGCCCAAACAGCGGGTTTCATCCAAGGAGGACGAATCCCTTGCAACGCTCTACGTACTGTTGCTGACTTGTTGCCGGATGTCATATCTTCGGGACAACCTAGCTGCTGCCATGAAGCCATGTCTGATGTTATTTTGACAGTTTGTTTCTGTATACGTTTTTTGTTTCGCTCTTTAGGATCATCAAAATTAATCCATAAATCGCAGGTTCGTAGATATCTTATCATATAAAGGTGACGATTAATTGTTACTTCATTATCAGAGATACGGAATTTAACCATAATCATAGGCGAAGTGTCGCAATATTCATCGCAATTGGTTATTTCGACATGATAACCAAGAGAGAGAATCGCATACGCCGATGCTACAGTAGCAAAACGATAACCATTATCGCTACCATAAATAAACCTTGCTTTTCGACGCAACTGTTTATCAACAGATTTTGCGAGCATTTTGAATTCGCACATATCTAATGTAAAAAACCATTTGAAAATCGCTTTAGCCTTATTCATAAACGAACTGGCTCTGGGGCAGATACTAAACGTAAACGCGACTTGAGCATCATCTGTAAATATATGACGCTGATCTACAAGCCATTGTGCCAACTCATTGTAGAGTGAACCACAAAAATCAAGAAAAGCAAAATCGACTTTACGATCTTGTAAAACGGTGTCAATATTAAGTGTAGTGATAGTATCTCTGTGAAGATGATAATCTTTGACAAGACCATTCAACTGCGTTTCGATAAGATCGGCGGTTTCGGGGTCTCTCTCGACTGCGATAACAAATGTATCTGCGTCAATGGTTCCTTGTTTTAATGCTTCTCTGACACATTTACATCCGCTGCCAGGAAGACCTAAATATACTTTCGCCGGGTTCTTTTTGTCGCTTCTAACAGCAAGACTTCTTGCCGCTTCTTTCATTTCGCCATTCCATTTTTTTGTTGCTGCATCCATTGGTCTATCCTTTTATGTCCGACTATTATTATGATTCGACTGTTATGGTTCAACTCTATTGTGACTTGTTTTTTAATCGGGTGAAACTTCTAAGAACTGGTGTTTAACTAATGTTCGCATAAAGAATACAAACAAAGACGACCATCAAAGCAGCAAATATCGTTTTAAAAACAATACTGCAACATAAAGACCTTCATCGTTTCTTGGACAATTGTCAAGATGAATGATCGTGCCTATGATATTACCTATCCAAGAGACTCCGATAATTACTAATGTTAATACAAATATAGCTGTCATTGTTTTCTACCTTTCAAGTATATTATGTTTGCGTTTTTAATCGGGTGAAGTTAAGAACACATGCATGTGCCATAATCATGACAACAAGTTTGAGTATACATTTGACACTGCTCGCACCACTGCATTTCTCCACCACAATCAGGACATGTTACAGTATCGCCTTGGTAAACGTCAAAATTAAAATCTTCCATTATTCTAATCCTTTCATTTTACGCATTTCTCTGTCTAGCGTGATACCGGCATTTGGATCTGCGATGAGATAGAACTGTCTACGCCACCATTGAATAGGATGCATCCAATCAGGCATGCCATCTATCAATTCCGCTATCCGTTTCTCATCAAATATAATCATTGTTATACCCTTTCAAGTATATTATGATTTGTTTTTTAATCGGGTGAAATGGGACAATGCTTTTTAGCATCTTCATACTTCTTGATTCTATTGTTTTTTCGGCAACCGACAAATTCAGTAACCCCTGGTTTTATATGCGTTTCTATTCTATTGAGACATTTCCAACAAGGAACTAATTCTTTCTTGTCTTTTGCCATTATATTATCCTTTAAATTCGGTGGTGAAGCAAGTAAGATTCGAACTTACGAAATCAAGTACAACTGACTCGATAAAGTCTCTTGATTCTCCATGTCCCAAAGTTATCGCTTTTAGGTTGCTCCAAGTATATTATGATTCTTTATTTATTCGGGAAAAGCTCTTTCAGAGCGGATTTTAATACAAGAGCAGGACAACCTCTAGGTGGCTGCCCTGCTCTTTACAATTTATCTCATTATAAACAATCAAGTGTTTGTTACCGACAGTTAGTTAGGGCATGGTTTAATTCTCCTTATCCTAGACTATCAAATTTTTCAACAACTCGTATGTCTCTATTGTAACTTCTTATTTTTTCGGGAAACATTCATCAGTCGCAAAAATAGTGCCATCACGTGCTAACGTAACTACAGATACAACATTACCTTGGTTGTATAGCTTGTTTTGTTTCTTTCTTGCCCATGCTTCGCTTATCCAAACCTTTACTGTCTCTGGAAAAGTTCCAAAACAAGCAGAAATTCTGAATAAACCATCTTTGCATAGACGAGCCTTGGTTTTAGGCTCTATAATGTAATAGTTCATGCTAATCTTTCTTGTTCTTCTTGCTAGACTGGTTCTTCTTCGTCTCTTCGATACGATGCCTCTCAAGAGAAGCAACAGTCTCAAAGGCTCCGTGACTGCTCTTAAGAACTCGCTTGTCCTTAAGACGAATCGTTGCGGCAGTCGGATCTTTTCGGTTCTTAGCTTTACTCATTGTATTATACCTTTCAAGTATATTATGATTTGTTTTTTAATCGGGAATTAGCTTCTGCAAAGCGGAAAAAACAGAAACGGCAGTTGTCATGGCCGGATTTTCACCGACAGGTTACGCTTCTCAATAATTGCTGTCCTGTTATATCATTAACTATCACAAGCGTTATCGAAGAGTTTGCCAATCGACTAATGCATTAGCAGAAAAACACTTTTCCGAAGCACGTTGATCTTGCGGATACAGGCTTTGAAACTTCTCAGTTTCCCTAGCCGCGAGGATGCGTAACGACAGCTTTTTACGCAGGTCTATTCCCTAGACCGCATGACAAAGACCGAATCTTCATGTTATTTCCAAGCAACGCCCTTATCTACTGCCTTTTTCTTACAAGCAGTTACAGAGATATGTGAGAGAACAGTGCTTCCCTCTCTCTTGAGAGCATATCTCTTTGCATTTTTGTTGTAGGAAAGCGTCCAGTTTGACTTGTCTCCGACGAAAATGCCTTCCATCGTGTCAAACTTAACCTCTTTTACCTTCTCGTTTTTTCCTTTAAAACTTTTACTCATTGTTTGTTCCCTTTCATCTATATTGTGATTGTTTTATTTTTCGGGAATTTAAGACATAGCGAAAAATGCTAGTATAATAAAGATTATAACCTTTTTCATTATTCGCTATCTATAACTTCCATGATATCATCAGAATCCAAGATAGGATATTCAGTGACATCGGATAGATCCATCCATTCGTTACTATCGTCTACAGCCTCATCGCTTTGATCTTGATTAGCGAAATCCAGTGCTTCTGCTTCGGAAGCAGCAGTGTACTGTTCGGTGCTAATCTGTACTACAGTTCTTTTCCTGCAAATAGTAAATATCTTTGTGTCTGGCATAATCGTTTACCTTTCAAGTCTATTATAAATGATTTTTTAATCGGGAAAATTAGATGACATCGACGCAAACGAATAAACCTTTTGCTAACATCTCTTTACCTTCTTTTTTATTCCATAAAGTAAAATCTGAGCCTTGTACTTCGTAAAGATCAGCCTCAGCGTTTTTTAACCATTGGTGGCATAATTCATAATAACATAATTTACCGTTTAATGGTCGTCTAGGCGTCTCAAGAGCATGCAATATAAGAACATTTGCTCCATCCCTTTCAGCTTTTACAGACTGCTCAAATTGTTCAGTTATATCAATCATTTTAACTCTTTCAATTCAGCACATTTAGGTGCTTTCAATACGCCTTCATCAGTATCTTCCAAATAGTAGCTAAAATCGGTGTTAAGGTCGCATGTAGAATGTCCTCCCTCATTGCTGAAGTGTTCACATATGACAGGTGGTCCTGTTCGTTCCCAACAAAATTTACCTACAGGTACTTCTATAGGCAATAATACTGTATGTTTATCCATTGTTATACCCTTTCAACTCTATTATGATTCTTTTATTTTTCGGGATTATCAAGATACTTGACATCAATACCAGTCTCGCTATGATGATTAACCAAACCACCAAGAGACTCATAAAAAGATTCGCCATCTACCGAAATATCTGACCCTTTGATCCTAGCAATATAAAAATTGTCTTTCTTGCAGACTTCTATAACTATTTGCTTTTTCGGTGCTGTCTTTCGTTCTTTATTAGTCTTAAGACAAACTATTACCAGTGCTACAATTATGAAAATCAAAATAACAACTAACAATTGCATTATTTTTTCTCTTTGAACCAACTAGGCAGCATTATGTCTGGACACCACGTAACGGCAAAAAGCATCCAAGAAAGAAAACCAACCGATACCAATATGTTTAGAAATGTTTCCATTATTTCCTCTGCGATTCTCTAGCATTTTCGAGACTGATAACCTTTGGTTCCATGTTATTAATATCATCCCAAATGTATACTTTCAATTCTCCCGCATGATTTTCGATCATAACAGAACAACCTTGACCATCTTGAGAGCAAAAGTCTCCATAACCTTCTGCTATGAAACAGATATTATCGGTTATTTCTACGGCACATTTAATTGGTTCAGTATCATTAACAATATCTTCAAGAATAAACTCTTTCTTCTCCATGTCATCATTATCAATGTCTTCTTCATCTGGTGCAAAAAACATCATAGCTGAGCCTAAAAAACAAAACAAAAAAAAGATCAGTGAAAGTTCAAAAGGTCCGAAAATCATTGCGAAAAAAGCGAATATCCATATCATTAATCCTTGATAAAACTGATTCATAATTATTACCTTTCAACTCTATTACGTTTACTTTTTTAATCGGGAAAGCCAAATTGGAGCCATCAACTCTCCACGTATATTCGCCATTGCCTAAGCGAACAAGTGGACCGTCAATAGCTCGGTAATCATTATGATTAACAGATGTTACCTTAACTTCAACAAAATAACCATCTTCAAACGTAATAGCCTTTTGTCCACGTTTCATTTGATTGAAAGCAATTTCTACTACATCAAATTTATTATGATCTCCCTCAACCCATGCAACATAATCAGCAGATATTTTCAGTGCTTCAGCACGAGTTATGATGCCTTTTGTTAGTTTCATAATTAACCTTTCATCTCTATTATGATTTGTTTCTTTTTCGGGAAAAGTTTCTACGAAACGGAAAATTAGAGGTAACTACTATACAAATTGGTTCCCTTTAAAATCATGGTGTAACCATGAGCGTAATATCCATTGTGACAATTGTAAAGAACCAAAAAGACCTCTTCTTTACCTTTGACAAGACGGAAAGTAACCCAATTGTCTTCATATCCGCCTGATACTTCTTTACAAAAAGAAGTATCAAAGACCCATCCTTTAGGATCGAAATTGTCGTGAAACTCATCTGGTCCTTCAATGTCAAGAACTTTCGGAACTTCTTTACTATAAAACCAATCAAAATGTTCGCAACAACATGCTTGATAATCAAATCCAACAAAGACATCGTTCTCGTCTACGAAATTGATTTTACCGTCTTTCTCAAATACTTCCATTGTTTTACCCTTTCAAGTATATTATAACTTATTTTTTAATCGGGTGATACCGGAGAAGGGAGTCGAACCCTCATGTCCCGAAAGACAATGGATTTTAAATCCACAGCGTATCCCATTCCGCCACTCCGGTTTTAAATTCTTTCAAGAGCAGCGATTAACTTACGGAGCAATACCTTCATCCCAGATATAAGTTTCTGGACCATCCTCTCCAAGCTGGTATTCCTCTACCCAAGCATTGTAACCGTCTCCAGTCAACTTACGAACAATTTGGTCTAAAACCCACTGCTTATGATGCCCTCCGTCAATGCCACCATAACGTAGAATAAGATCTAGTGCTTCTTTTTTTGCCATTTTTTATACCCTTTCGTTACTATTATAACTTGTTTTTTAATCGGGTGTTTTTATAAGAGCAAGAATAACACGAGCATCAGCGCAAGCTCCGGATTCTTCAAAATCATTATCGGTTATACGATTTGCTTTGTCAACGCATCGTTTTAACGCATCGACTAGTTTATAATGACTGTTACAAGCTCGTTTTATGAAAGCAGCGTTTGCTTCACCGCTACCATCTATTTTATTTGTACCTATAACGGGCAACCAATCATCATTAGTAATTTCTGCGAGACTATATTCTCCAGTAATGGATAAAATGCCATCACCATAATAGACTTTCTGTATGTAAATATGTCCTGAATCTTGAATAACATCCCAAGGTAATGACGTATGTTCTTTTTCACTCATATTTTTACCCTTTCATTACTATTATGATTCTTTTATTAATCGGGAATTTAGCTTGGACAGATACCGCCAATAACATATCCGATCTTACCAGTACAATTCTGCTCTCTTGCCTTAACATTTGCTGCCTTCCAAGCAGAAAGCATATCGCTAACTTTCTTCTTAGCATTTTCTATTCTTTGTAGACTTGTAGTTGAAAGCAATTCTGCATTACAGATAGGACAATCTGTCAATCTTAAGAAACTTCTATTGATTTTGCTGTTACAGTTTTTGCAACCAATAAATTTACTTTTGGCATCAAAAATATCTTGACTAATCTTTTCTACTATTTGTCGTTGTTTCTCTTGAGCTTTATCGTACTTTTCTTTTGCGTTTTTAACGTAAGCTGGTACTGCTTTCCCTCCTTGAATTTTGAACGGAACAGCCATTGGACCTGACCATTTACGAGCATTTTCGCTGATATATTCATCTGCTTCATTTTGAGAATTAAAAGGAACGACACGAACCCAATCAATAGACTCATCAAGCATACCTATAGCTCCGCTATAAGAACAACCATCCATAGATTGAGAATAATTAACATCAGCTTCCCAATATGATTTAATAGCATCCTTGTCGTCTATCAAATATGTCATTGACTCGTAATTTGCACCCATGATTCTAATCCTTTCAACTCTATTATGACTGTTTTAAAAATCGGGAAATTATTATTTCGGTGCTTCTACCTTCAAAGCTGCAATAAGAGCAGCAGTTTCAGCCTTATCCATATGAACGATTTCCGTCCCATGAGGACCAGCAACAGACAACTTAGTCATCATGTCAGTCTCTCTTGTAACTGTAACGTTATGATTTCCAATTTGAAGTATCATTTTGTTCAACCTTTCAAGTATATTGTAATTAGTTTAAAAATCGGGAATTAAAATGGATCAGTAAAAACGACTGTTCCAGGTACTTCAGTACATACGCCGTTTTTAAATGTCCAACGCCAGAATGCTCCATCTCCGCCAGACATCTCAATGTGACACTCCTCTAGGCAAGCCTAGAGGCTTCGTACAGCTTTAACTGTACTTCTTTTTCTTCCTTCAACGACAACTGCAAACCTATTAAAAATAAACTTGTCTAATATTATCTCCAGAAGCGTAAATTCCCGTATGTCCTACGGTATTTTAAAGTTTAAGAACTTAAACCTTTTAACGAGTTTTACTCAAAACAAGGAATTTGTTTTGAAACCAGTTACTCTATTCAGTTGTAAAAAAGCGAAAAATTAAAGAACAGCAAACAAAATACTACCTTTAGCTTCAGAAACAAGCGTATCGCCGTTAGGACAACGTGCCAGATGCTTCTCCAGCTTGTCACAAGCCTTCCTAAGCGACTTTCTCGTTGCAGGCGGCTCATCTACCATCTCTCGCTCAAGAGCGTAATGTAGCTCTTTCCAGTACTGTTCTAATTGCTGCTTATCCATTTCTATTCGACCTTTCAACTATATTATGATTCTTTTCTTTTTCGGGAAATTTTATAACATATCGGGTATGATGTCAAACTTTTTACGCTTGATCGGTTCAAGACTGTAAATCGTTACAGGTATATCCCAATCACACCAAATCTCCTCGATAAGCGTTTCAATGAACGACCAGCAGCCCATCGCAAGTCCACTTCCGAAAGCAGGTGCATGTATCTCAGCATCTAATGCTTCAGCAATTCCCGCAACATTCTGCATACATCTTACCAATGCTGAATATCTAATCGGTGGACGACCAGTATCATCAGGTCCACAACCTTCCTGCCCTACCATATTCATAACCGTAACTCTGTCATTAATACGAACATATTGAGTTTCGCCGACCTTAAAAGGAATACTAGTTGTTTTCCAATCCTTACTAGACCAACCACGATAAGCCGTTTCTGCTTCAGGAAAATGTTTAGCAAGAGGCAAAACGAAACCACTTCCCCATTTACCAATCGAATTAACGATATGAGGAATGACTATCTTGCTATCGTTATCTTCTATTGCAGCAAACAAGTCGCCAACTATGTATTTAATCTTTGTCATAATTCAACCTTTCAACTCTATTACAAAC
>Ga0208904_1000643_pt1 | contig 27309 bp, 26 predicted proteins | sample AntAceMetag02UKB_FD_184774 | JGI IMG/M metagenome (GOLD analysis project Ga0208904, IMG submission 184774) | Saline lake microbial communities from Ace Lake, Antarctica - Antarctic Ace Lake Metagenome 02UKB (SPAdes) (version 2) | ecosystem: Environmental > Aquatic > Non-marine Saline and...
ATTGACCGAATCTATGCGATTTTGTCGCTTGCTGGAGTACCGATACTGTTATTTTTAGCATCGATTCAATCGGTTCCGAAACATTTATATGAAGCAGCTAAAATCGAAGGTGCAACTGGTTACGAAACCTTCTGGTTGATTACTTTACCAAATGTCAGTCCTCATATCATCACTGTTACAGTTTATGCTTTGGTGGATACGTTCTTGACTTCTCCAGTTAGTGGTATTATTTCATCAGAATTGGCGAAATCCACACGATGGGGTGAAAGTGCTGCCATGGCATGGATTTATGTTTCAGCGATTGTCATGTTATTGTTAGTATTAGCAGTTTTTGCTAAAGTATTTAAAATCGGAGGTTCTCATTATGAAGAGTAATCCTTTGATTTTACGTATCAAAAATATTATTCAAAACATAAAATTGTACTTTAAAAAACCTAGAACCAAATTGGTTTGGAAACGAAAAATTAGTAGTTTCGCTCTAAAATCATTAAGAACAATCTTACTATTTGGTTTGTGTTTTGTTATTCTGTTTCCTACGATTCAACAGATTTCTATGGCTTTACGAGCACCAGAAGATGTCAATAATCCAGCTGTCATCTGGATACCACAAAATTGGTCTATGATGAACATTAAAATATCTATTGTGGTATTGGATTATTGGAAAGCTTTATTAAATACCTTCCGTTTGAGTTTCATTGCCATGGTATTACAAATCTTATCGACTGCACTTGCTGGATATGTGTTCAGTCGACTAAAATTCAAAGGAAGCAATCTTTTATTTATCGGGGTCATTATTACCATCATTACACCTCCACAAGCATTGTCCTTAGCTCAATTCCTTTATTTTAGAGAGATGGGATTGATTGGAAAAGAAGTAAGCATTTACTTGATGAGCGGTTTAGGGATGGGTGTTCGAAGCGGTATCTTTATCTATATTTTCCGACAATTCTTTAGAGGATTGCCAAAGGAATTGGAAGAATCCGCTCAGTTGGATGGCGCATCCGTATTTCGTACTTTTTGGAATATTATGTTACCAAACGCTAGAGGAGCTTTGGTTACAGTTGGTTTATTTGCCTTTGTATGGCAATGGAATGATGCCTATTATGTTGCAATATTCAATGTTTCAACCGAAGCATTCCCATTGTTAACAATGCAGTTAATTAATGCTGCAGAGGGTATGTATCAAGCATTATTCTATACCGGCGGGTTAGATTTGATTGGTCAAAATGTATGGGAAAATCCATTGTTCTTAGCCTTGATTTCGAACGTATCGGCTTTGTTGATGATGTTGCCATTACTAATTATGTATTTATTTGTTCAAAAACAATTTGTAGAATCTATAGAAAGAACAGGTATTGTTGGCTAGAGGGGTGATGTTATGTTTGAGAAACTCGTGAATTCTAAAATCAATGATGTAGCTGATTGGATTATTCGATTGATAATGTTGAATATCATGGTGATATTCTTCAGTTTAGCAGTAGTAACGATTTATCCAGCCATCTCAGCTGGATATAATATGTTCAACGACTATACCAATCAGAAAAGCCCAAGGTTATTTGTAGATTACTTCAAGTATTTCAAAGAGTCTTTGGTACATAAAATTATTGTGGGAGTTATTATCCTTGCTGGATTCGCAATCGTTTATTTGAACATTCGCTATTACGATTTGAGTTTACAACAAAACACTTCTTGGTTTTATTGGGTGGGATATTATATCTCATTAGCATTGATCGCAATTTGGTTTGCTGTCACTTTATTCTCTATTATGGTAGTTCGAGTGAGAAGTGATATAGGTTTCATAAAACTGTTAAAGATGTCTTTTTTCTTAGCTGGTAAGTATTATTGGATTACTCTTTTATTGGTTGTGATTACGTTCTCACCATTCTTGCTAATCCTTTATCCAACTGCAATTACAGCATTGATATTTATTTTAGTTGGACTCAGCGGACCATTGTTATTGAATGCTTTATTGACTAGAAGAGTTGTACGATATTTAGAAGGGTTAGGTGAACATAATGGTCCGAGTAGGAATTGATCGAATTGAAGAATATTTAGATTTATTTCAAGGGAAAAGAGTTGGATTAATTACCAATCCTACAGGCGTAAATTCTTGTTTGGAATCTACAATAGATATTTTGAATAAGCATACCAATTTGGTCGCTCTTTTTTCACCAGAACATGGGATTCGTGGAGATTTACAAGCAGGTGTGAGGTTGGATACTTATGTCGATCCAAAGACAAATATAACAGTTTATAGTTTATACGGAGAACAACGAAAACCTTCTAAAGAGATGCTAAATCTCATTGATATTCTTGTGTTTGACATGCAAGGAGTTGGAGCGAGGTACTATACCTATCTCTATACCATGGCATATGCTATGATGGCATGTCAAGAAGAAAGAAAAATGATGATTGTTTTCGATCGACCAAATCCTGTGAATGGTGTGGATGTTGAAGGAAATATCTTGAACTTAGAATGTCGATCATTTGTAGGTTATTATCCATTGACACAACGACATGGATTGACCGTAGGAGAATTGGCAATCCTGTTTAATAAAGAATACGATATTCATTGTGATTTGACAGTTGTACCCATGCAAGGATGGAAAAGAACAATGGACTTCTTGGATACCGGTTTGGACTGGATTTTCCCATCGCCTAATATTCCATATCCAACAACACCATATTACTATCTTACTACCTGTATTTTCGAAGGGTCTAACCTATCGGAAGGAAGAGGGACAACTAAACCATTTCATATGATTGGTAGTCCATACCTTGACTCTCATTGGGTTATTGACGAAATAAAACAATATCATTTGGAAGGAGTACGCTTTAGACCAGTGTATTTTACACCAACATTTTCAAAACATAAAGATCAACTTTGTGCTGGAATTGAAGTGTTGATTACGAATCCAAAGATATTTAAACCTGTAAAAACAGGTTATATCTTATTTGATTTAATAAGAAAACATCATCCTAAGTTTGATTTCATTCCTCCATTTACCAAGGGAGGAAAGCAATTCATTGACTTGATTTCTGGGGATACCTATATCAGAGAGAATCGCTATCCATTGGATGAAATACTAAAACGTTTGGAACAAGACGCAAAAACCTTTAACGAATTAAAACGGAGGTATCATATCTATGACTAAAACACACTTAAAACAAATGACACTCGATGAAAAAATCGGTCAGTTAATTATGTTTGGTTTTGATGCTTTGGAACTCAATGACCACGCAATCCGCTTAATCAAAGAGTATAAAGCTGGAAACGTCCTCCTATTTGCTAGAAATATAAAAACACCAAAACAATTGTTTCAATTGAATCAAAATCTACAAAAACTAGCAATGGAAACATTGCATATCCCACTCTTGATTTCTATAGATCAAGAGGGGGGGATGGTTACTCGTATCAAAAATGGTGCGACCTATTTTCCTGGTGCAATGACCATTAGTGCTACTCATCACATACAGAATGCCTATGAATCTGGAAAACGGATGGGTAAGGAATTAAAAGCTTTGGGAATTAATATGAATTTCGCTCCAGTCCTCGACGTCAATAACAACCCCTATAATCCTATAATTGGGACTCGTAGTTTCGGTGACCAACCAGACTTGGTCAGTCAATATGGAACAGAAGTGATTCGCGGATTACAGGAAAGTGTCATCGCAACTGCGAAACACTTTCCTGGACACGGAGATACAAAGGTGGATTCTCATGTAGATTTACCAACAATAGAGAAATCATTATCGGATTTAGAAGCGTTTGAATTGATTCCTTTTCAAGCAGCGATTGATGGCGGGGTCAAAGCTATTATGAGCGCTCATATCACTTTTCCTCGTTTAACTGAAGAGGGATTACCAACGACCTTATCGTATAAATGCTTAACTGAAGTCCTTAGAAAACAGTTGGGATTTAAGGGGCTAATTGTGACAGATTGTCTACAGATGAAGGCAATTCAGACATATTACACAACCAAAATAGGTTCCTTAATGGCGATTTCTGCAGGAGCTAATCTCATAATGATATCCCATTCCGAAAACTTACAGGTGGAAGCAATAGAATATATTAAAGAAAAGGTCCTATCAGGCGAACTCGATATCAGTATCATCAATGATAGAGTAGCAAAAGTTTTAGAATACAAATTCGAAATGGATGAACTAGATTTTAGTCAAACCTATGAAAATATTCAAGCAATTGTAGAAAACAAAGACACGAAAAGATTTGCATTGGATGTAACAAGACAAGCATTAACGCTGATCAAAGGTAAGCTTTTTTGTTCAGATAAGAAGACATTGTTGATTGCATCAAGTCCATTAGCTACTACAATAGCGGATGAAGACGATGGTTCATATAGCATTATTTGTTCTGTTCAACAGGCATTACCAGAGATTGATACCTTCGAGGTATCTGTTACAATCACAGATTCAGAAATAAAAGAATTGATAACTCGCTCCAAACAATATGAACAAATTGTTTTTTGTTCGTACAATGCAAATATATATCAAAATCAATTAACCCTAATCCGTGAGTTGAAGGATATAGTAGATTTGCATGTTATAGCTATGAGAAATCCGTACGATAGTTTTTTTGAACCAAATATCAATAACTTAGTCTTACTCTATGAGTACACACCAAACTCTGTCAAAGTACTGATAGAATACTTGCGAGGAACAGTGACTCCATTAGGAATTGCTCCAATTGAATTATGAAGCGCTATATAATCGGTGTCGATGGAGGCGGAACAAAGACACTGGGAGTTTTGTTTGATTTGCATGGGAATGCAAAGAAGCAAGTTAAATCAGGATTCGCTAACTTTAATGTCGATACAAAAAAAACGATTGAACATGTAAAAGAAATATTACAACTATTAACGGAAGGCATCAATTTAGATCAAATAGAAATGATTCAAATAGGAATAGCTGGATACACAAATTTTGAAGGAAAAGAATTATTGCTCAAAGAATTAAGAGAGAATTATTTGACAGAAGTATCCATTGTGACCGATGCAGAAATTGCACTTTATTCAGTTAAAAAAGATAGTGATAGTGATGCGATTATGGTCCTAGGTGGTACAGGGAGTGTAATCATGTTAGAACATCATGGAGAAATCCATTTCATCGGTGGGTTTGGTCATTTATTGGGAGACGAAGGATCTGGGTATCATCTATCGATTACAGCTTTAAAAAATATTATCGAACAATATGAGAAAAATGAAGGTATCACAGATTTATCAAAGAGTATCTTGATAAATATCGGTGCTAGTGCATATTCAGATATCAAAAAATTCGTTTATAACAATCCAAAAAGCATAGTTGCAGAATTATCCCCATTTATTGCTAAACACGCTGAGGATGGCAATGAAGAGGCAATCAAACTGTTTAAACAAGAGGGAATACTTCTTGCAGAGCAAGCGTTAAGAGCATATCATACACTGAATTCAAAAGAAGAAGTCTTGATTGGCTTCACAGGAGGATTTTTATTAAATGCTCCATATGTAAAAGAAACCTTAATTCAAGAATTAGATCGAAACAAAGTAAAATATACTTTAGATGTTTTCCCACAAGAACCAGTCTACGGGGCTTACTATTTGGCAATGAGACATCTGAATAAGAGGTGGAAAAATGGTTGATATTAGCAAAATCACAACAGAAAGAAGAAATGATCATACCAAGAATATGGATATCGTTTCGACTTGTGAATTATTAAAGATGATTAATGACGAAGATAAACTAGTTCCAATCGCAGTAGAATCTGCGATTGATCAAATTGCAAAGGTCGTCGATATTGTCACGAAAACATTCCGGCATGGAGGAAGACTAATATATATTGGTGCTGGAACAAGTGGTAGACTTGGTGTTTTAGACGCCAGTGAAGTTCCACCTACTTTTGGAGTGGAGCAATCTGTAGTGATTGGTATCATAGCGGGTGGCGAATATGCCCTTCGTTATTCTGTGGAAGGCGCGGAAGATTCCAAGGAAGATGCTGTGGAAAATTTGATTGCAAATGAATTAACCAACAAAGATATCGTAATTGGAATTGCAGCTAGCGGAAGGACACCTTATGTAATTGGTGGTATTGAGTATGCAAACGAAATTGGTGCTGAGACTGCGTGTATTACAACCAGCCATGATTCTGAAATTGCTAAAATTTCAAAACATCCAATTGAAGCCATTACTGGGGCAGAACCTTTGACCGGTTCTACCAGAATGAAATCAGGAACAGCCCAAAAATTGATTCTAAATATGATTACAACTGCTTCGATGATTAAACTAGGAAAAGTGTATGAAAATTTAATGGTTGATGTTCAAATGTCTAATGATAAATTGGTTTCTAGAGCAAAAACAATCGTGATGGATGTGACTGGAGTAGATTACAAAATTGCTGAAGAATATTTAAATAAATATAATTCAGTGAAATATGCTATCTTTTCATTGCTGTCGGGTATTGAAAATCTGGAAGAAATCAAAAAAATACTACAAAAATATAATGGAAATATCCGAGAAAGTCTAAAAAATATTTAATTTTTTAGGAGTGAATGAGAATGAAGATATATAAATACAAAAACTACGATGAAGTTTCGAAAGCAGCTGCTGGCTTTGTAACGCGTGAAATCATTAGAAAACCAACTATAATTTTAGGTTTAGCAACAGGGACATCCCCAATTGGATTATACGAGTACTTGATTAAAGCGAACCAAAATCATATTATCTCTTTTAAGGATGTTAAAACCTTTAATCTAGATGAATATGTTGGAATTGATAAGAATCATCCACAAAGTTATAATACCTTTATGCATGATTATTTTTTTAATCATGTTGATATCAATTTAAACAATATTAATATGCCTTCCAATGATTTAAGTAATATGGAAAAACTCGCTGAAGAATACAACAAGAAATTATTTGGAAATCAACGTGATTTACAATTGTTGGGAATTGGTAAAAATGGCCATATTGGTTTCAATGAACCGGGAAGTCAACTTAGTAATCAAACATTTATAGTGAAATTGGATGAACAAACTAGAAAAGATAACTCTAGATTTTTTAGTTCTTTGGATGAAGTTCCTCGGTATGCAATTACTATGGGTATAAAGAACATTATGTTTTCAAAGAAAATTTTACTGATTGCATCTGGATCTACAAAAGCAGAAGCTATATATAAGACGGTTTATGGGAAAATAACCGAGGATGTTCCAGCTTCTATATTGCAATTACATCCCGATGTCACAATTATAGTGGATGAAGAAGCAAGCAAATTATTGAATATGGAATCTAATTATTTAGAATTCTAGGTATCACATTAATCAAATTCTAGAGATGATTCACACAAGGAAAATATCGTGATATCATCTCTTTTGATAGAATAGGAGAAATATATGGGAGTCTTTCAGGGAAATATCTATTCAGAATCGTTGGGTATGGCTACCCAACTCTATGCTTATCTTCCACAAGATGAATTAGCGAAAAGAAATCGAGGAAAGCCTAGTACACTGATTCTGTTACATGGTTTAACTGGCAACGCAGCTTCTTGGGTAAGAAGAACGAATTTAGATGGGTTAGCAGATCAATATAACGTTGCTATTTTTATGCCTGAAGTGCAGAGAAGTTTTTATACAGATTTGAATCCAGGGTTAAAATATTTCAGCTATGTTGCTAAAGAATTACCTATTATCATAAAAAACATGTTTAACGTGAATACAGATATTAATCATATGATGATTGCAGGGCTATCTATGGGTGGATATGGAGCAATGAAATGTGCACTGGAATTTCCTAAAAAATTCTCTAAAGTAGGTGCTTTTTCAGCGATGTATCGAATGGAAGATTACATCAATGAATATAAGAGTGATACATCCAATCCAATCATCAATAAAGCTAGAGAAGACTTCTATCTAATGTTTGGATCGAATTTCGAAAAATTATCGGAAGGTGATTTACATATGAAGTTTGAACAAACAAAGGACAAATTGGCATTACCTGAAATATACTTTTCTTGCGGATTGCAAGATGTGTTATTACCTATGAGTCAGAATTTTCATAAACTATTAGAACAACACGATGTTCCACACATTTATGAAGAATGGGATGGTAATCATGAATGGAATTTCTGGGCGGAGTCTTTGAAACGAATGTTGAAAGTTTTTTGTGTTTAACACTTGAATAGGGTTATCTTGGGAGGTTAATAAATGATTTTTGATGCGCACGCAGATATCTTAACCGATATGTACCACCAATATAAAAAAACAGGTAAGCTTGATTCTTTTCGTTTGAGGCATTACGAAAAGTATAAAAGAGCAGATGTAAAAGTATCTGTTTTTGTCAATTATACAAATCCATACTATGAAAATGAACAGATTTTCAATGAAACCTTTGAGATTGCTTTAAAAGAGATAGAAGCGAATTTTGATATCATGAAATTATGTCTAACAGTTAAAGATATCGAAATAGGAGTTCAAGAAGACAGAATCGGAGTTATCTTAGGAGTAGAAGGCTGTCAGTTTCTACGGGACACTGATCACCTTCATGAATTGTATGCTAAGGGATTACGCCATGCGATATTAACTTGGAATGAGACCAATCAATATGGTGGTGGAATAAATGATAACTCGATTGGTTTGACTGAACGCGGAATTGAAATGATTCAAGAAATGGAAAGGCTTGGAATTATTATTGATTTATCGCACGCAAACGAAAAAACATATTTTGATATTTTGAAGTATACAACAAAACCAGTGATTGTTTCTCATGGAAACTGTAGAACCTTATCTAAACATAAGAGAAATTATACTGATGAACAATTAATTGCTTTGAAGAATAGAGCCGGAGTGTTAGGAATAGCAGCAATACCAAACTTTATATCTCCTATTAGAGAAGAACAGACCGTAGAGAATATGGCAAAACATATCGACTATGCCGTGAAATTGATTGGTATTGATCATGTGGGGTTAGGGTTAGACATCTGTTTCTATCTCGGTGGCGAATTTATCAATAGTAGAGTCCAAGGATTTGTTGATATTGATCAGGTAGAGAATCTGTTTCAATGCCTAAGAAATTTGGGATATCATGAAGAAGAAATCGCAAAAATCAAATATGAGAATTTTATGAGATTAATACATGAAGTACTAATTTAAGGAAAAACTATATAAGTGTGTTTGGGGTAAGTTTGCTTAATATTGAATGGGTATAACCTTTAAACACTAAGTATAATAGTGTCAACAAAGTAGCGTAAATTGAAAGAGCTATATGCAAAATCCGATTACGTAAAAGATTTATATGGGTAATGGGCAGTTATACTTTGTCCGTTATGACATTTATTAAAATCAGTTAACTAAGGAAATCAATATTTAGCAATTATACTTACAATATAAAATCCAATTTTCTTGGATTTTTTTCATTTTATTGTTTACAAAGAAATCGAAATATTGTATAATATATAAATAGGTTATGCATAAACACAATGTATATATAATGTGTTTATATAAAGGAGGTGAGATAATGACTAATTCTGGCGAATATGTAAGAGGGTTTACTAACTATATCATATTATCCATATTATCAAATTTTGATAGCTATGGTTATGAAATGTCAAAAATAATTGAATCTGTTAGTGAACAAAACATCCAACTTACAGAAGCCACCCTTTATACCGCATTGAAAAAATTACTGATTGACGAACAAATTTCATCCTATAGCGGGAAGAATAAAAAGGGAATGAATAGACGTTATTATCAAATTACTCCAAAAGGTAAAAAAGAACTGAAATCATTTAGAAAAGACTGGATAATGATTGAAAATACCCTTTCTTTGCTTGTTGGTGGAAGTTTCAAATATTCTAGAGAAAATAGGAAGTGAGATTATGGATTTATACAATGTGATTCCAAAACAATTCTTTAGTGTTTTGGCAAGTAAGAACCAATCTGTCTATGTAGCATGCATATTAGAAATGTACAAGGCCTATGAACAAGGTTCAATTTTAGGTATGGACAAATCAATTACGAAACAGGTGATTATTGATTACCTCGATCTATATCCTCTAAAAGAAGAGTTGGAGGATAATGAAGATAATCAAGTCATCACAAATCGTGATCGAGCGAATCAAGTTATCAGAAGACTCGAAGAATGTGAATGGATTGATATTGACATCAACAATGATTATGAAGAGATTGTCAATTTCAGGGATTATTCTATAACGATTATAGAAGCTCTAAAAGAAATCTCTAATGATTCCATTTATAACTCTGAATCAGAAGGCCATGAATTCAGAGGTTATATCTTTACTGTGTATTCTCTATTAATGAGCGAACAGGGTGAGTATGGTATGGTCATCGACCAAGTATACAAAAACACTGCGGCTTTTGTAAGGGAAATCAGGAAATTAGATTCAAGACTGAAATACTATATCCGCACCATCATTGATAATTCAGAGATTAAGGATCTAATTACGTTGCTTGTGAACTATAAAGTAGAACTAGTTGACCAAGCATATCGTCGATTAAAAACAAGCGATAATATCAATAAGTATCGTTTGGAAATCATTAAAAAATTGGAAGGATTTCAATCGGATCCAGTTGTCATGGAAAAAATCTCTCAAGAATATCTATTGCAATCCCATAATAATAAGGAATTGGCAATGGTCAAAGCAAATAAACGACTGGATGATATGATTGACATATACAATTCCATCAATTTCATCATCGATGAAATTGATAAAAAGAATAAGGTATATGTAAATTCTACCATTGCTAAGATTAAATTCTTGTTATCGGACGATGAAAGTGTGATTACAAAACTTACTGGAATCTTGAAATATACAGCAAGACAAATCAAACAACATAAATCAACGAAAGCATTGAACACGCTTGAACCACTGTTTAGCATTTCAAACTACTTACAACTAAACAATAATTCACTATATACACCAAGAGGATTCTACAAACGAATTGATTCACAGTACTTAGTTATGAACAATGGTGGACCAGGAGTGAGATTACAAGAAGAATTCTATAAAGAGTTTGAAGCAAATTACAGTGAAGAAGTTATTTATAAATATTTAAATGATTACTTCCAAGAAAACAAATTGATACGAGCATCAGAAATCATTAGAAATGATATGTCAGACGAAGCAATCCTGAAACTTCTATATATATTAGTGTATGCAGGAGATGAATTGGATTATTACATTCAACCATTAACAAAACCAATAGAACATCCAAAATTTGAGCTAGCTGACTTCGAAATAATAAGGGGGTTTGAAGAATGATTTTAGAAAAATTTGAAGAATTAAATAGTGGACAACGTAATATGTTTGCTAGAACTTGTTTGCGATTATTATCGACAGGGTTCCTAGCTAGAGACAAAATTGATAACAAAGAAATGTATTACTTCTTAATCAGTTACAAAAAATATTTTGATGAATATTTTGAAATTATGAATTATGAAATCATTCTAGACCGAGAAAATGGCGCTGCACAATTGATTCATAAGGATAGTTCTAATATTCTAAGACTTAAAAAGGAAGAAACATTACTATTATTGATTTTAAGGATACTATATCATCAACATTTGGCTGATACATCAGTAAATGACAATGTAATTATTTCAATAGAAGAATTGCATCAGTATTATGATTCTTTAGAACTTAAACGAAAAATTAATAAAACGGATTTGGTTAAGGTATTGCGTATGTATAAGAAGTTCAATATTATTGAACCAATTGGGGATATTACAAAATCAAGTTCTAAAGTCATTATTTTTCCTACAATACTGATGGCAATTAATACATCAGTAATCAATGACGTATATGATTTAATTTCAAGAATTGAAACCAAGCAAGGAAGTGAAGCCGAAGATGAAAAAGTTAACTAAAATACGATTGATCAATTGGCATTACTTTGCTAATGAAACAATCCATGTAAAAAATAACACTCTAATTACGGGGCAAAATGCTACTGGTAAATCAACCATAGTAGATGCTGTCGCATTTATCATCACTGCTGGAGACCAAATATTCAATCTAGCTGCAAATGAAAAAAGCAAACGTGATTTAAGAGGGTATGTAAAATGTAAATTAGGTATTGATAATCAAGAATATTTAAGAGATGGAGACACAACCGGTCATGTTGCTTTGGAGTTTTATGATGAATCCAAACAAGAGTCTTTTGTGGTCGGAAGTGTAATTGATGTTTTTGGAGAAATCTTACCACCAAAGGTGATTTTCTATCATATTAAAGGAAAAATGAAAGATTCTTACTTTATAGATGAAGAAAACCGTATCTTAACTACCGTATCATTTAAGAAGACAAAAAATGCAGAAAAAGTATACCTTACAAGACGAGAAGCAAAACTTGCATTCCGGTCTTTGTTTGGATCAATCAATGAAACATATTTCTCTTTGATTCCAAAAGCGTTAGCATTCAAGCCAATTCCAGATGTAAAAGATTTTATTTATCGTTACCTTTTGGAAGAAAAAGTACTCGATGTAGATTCTATCAAAGAATCAATTAATGCGTATCGTGATTTAGAAGCAACGTTAAAAATCATTAAAAAGAAGGTTCATGATTTAGGAGATATCAAGTTAATCTATGAAGAAATTCAAAAGAATCAAGGTCAAAAAGAATTCTATGATTATTTCTTAAAAATTCTTGAAATTGAACAGTACAAGAATGAAGTAGACAAACTCAATATCAAACAAGAAAAAATTGAAATTGCAAAAGGTCAAAACACAAGGAACATCGATGATATCAATACCCAACTCAGTATCCTAGATGAAAGAAGCAAAGAAGTCTATACGATGTTACAAAGCAATGACACCTTTAAAATGTCTCAATTATATGATAAAGAACTAAAAGAGTTAGACACAAAAATAGATGATCAAACAGAAATCAAACGCTATGCAAGCAAAAAATTTAAAAAAGCAAAACCAATTATTGAAGAATTAAAAACAGAATATAAGAAACGTCCATATTCTGATCTAGCAAAAGTAGAGTTAACAAAAATAGACGAAGAAAACTATGAAGAAAACAAGTTAAAATTATTAAAAGCTAGAAAAGAATTGTTTGCTATTGAAGATGAAAATAAAACAGAACTTGGAAAACTGAATCACATCAAAGGTGGGTTAGTTGAAGAAATCAATAAAATCTATGGTGTTTTAAAAGATTTAGAAAACCATAAAATGCTATATAATCCATCTATTAAGAGTCTTCAGAGTAAAATTGTTGATGGTGTGAAACAACGTTATGGGGTAGACATTAATGTTCATATCCTATGCGAATTGTTAGAAGTAACTGACCCTGCTTGGCACGATACAGTAGAAGATTACCTAGGATTCCAACGTTTTAATTTAATTGTTGAACCTCGTTATTTTGATGTTGCATTAGAAGTGTACAATCAAGTAAAAGATAGTCTTAGATTATATGGAATTGGTCTAGTAAACACTAAGAAAATTCAGCACTTCAAAAACTTTCGCGAGAATTCTTTAGCAAGTATTATAAGTTCTGAAAATGTAGATGCTAGACATTATATTAATATGACTTGTGGTAATTTAATCATGGTAGACCAAGTAAGTGATCTTGAAAATCATCCTCAAGCTTTAACCAATACAGGAATGGTGTATAGAAGCTATACAGTAAGATCATTAAATCGCAATCAAGAAAAACCATTCATCGGTAAAAAAGCACAAGCGCAACAACTCGATAAATGGCGTTTACAAGCAAGTGAAATGAAGAAAAAATTTGATAAAATACAAGATCAAATCCAAACATTAAATGAAGAAATTAGTGCAATCAATAGTTTAGACATAAATAGTTTAATTTCATTACTTGATTCTTTTGTATCCGTAGATGTGTTAAAAGAAAGAAGAAAAGAATTAACGAAGAAAAAAACACAATTACCAGAAGAAAGCTTAAGTGAACTTAGACTAGAATACGAAAAAATGAAAGAAGAAATCAGAGGATATGAAACCAACCGTAGAAAAGCATATGAAAAGAGCGGTAAGTTAAATTCCGATGAAATCAAATATCATGAAAGTATTCTTACAATTGAAAAAACTGTACAAAAACTAGCAAGAAAAATTGCTACAATTGGTGAAGAAAACATTACTCTAGAAAAAGAAGCAAAAGATTTATACAACCATGAAATCGCCAAATATAGCAATATAACTAAAATACTGGAAGAATACCAAACGCGGATTACTTCCGAGTTAGAAAATATCAATAATCTAGATGATTCGTTGAGAACAAAACAATTCAAATATACCAATACGTATAACATAAGTTATCAATTTGGTGTTGAATATATGAGTGACTATTTAGATGAATTCAATAAACTTGTGAAATCTGAATTGGTGAAATACGAATCAAAAGTTAGAGAAGCAAGAGAATCTGCTGAAAAACTATTTAAAGAAGATTTCATTGCGAAACTAAGAGACTATATTGTATCTGCTCAAGATGACCTTTGTCGCATTAACCAAACATTAGCGGATATTCATTTCGGTGAAGATACCTATGAATTTATCTTCCCAAAATCAAAAGAGTATGGAGACTATTATGATATGGTATTAAGTGATGAATCGCTTAAAGCCGGTACGGAAATGTTAAACTACGATTTTGAAATGAAGTATCAAAGACAACTAGAAGAATTGTTTGTAAATCTTGCGAGCGAAGATATCAATTCACCAGGAGTGGTAAATCGTTTTACAGATTATAGAACCTATATGGACTATGATATCCTGATCACTAATGTTCAAGGAGAATCAATATTATATTCGAAAGTATTCAAAGAAAAATCTGGTGGAGAAACTCAAGTACCATTCTATGTAGCGACCCTAGCATCTTTTGTTAGACTATTTGAACAAGCGAAGAGTGGACGTATTCACGACACCATAGGATTAATTATTTTTGATGAAGTATTTGATAAAATGGATACATCAAGAATCAAAGCGATGATGGAATTTATAAAACAACTTCCTGTACAAATTATTTTAGCAACGCCACCACAAAAAATGGAAGTATTGTCAAAATACACAGATACAACAGTAGTAACATTAAGAGAAGGAAGAAACGCAAGAGCATATGAAGCAATTAAAAATATGGAATAAACCACTTCAGTGGTTTGTTTCATGTATAAAAAAGATCAAATATATATAAGGAGGTGATGTTTGTGCAACGATATTTTGTAGAAGATAAATACTTTGAAGGTGATTTTGTAACAATAGAAAATAATGATTTTCATCATATTAAAAATGTGATGAGACTACATTTAGAAGATGTCATTGTTGTTTGCAACTATTCAGGACAAACATTTAAAGCGAAAATCATTGAAATACTAAAAGATAGTATTGTTCTAAAAATACTAGAAGAAATCATTAGAGAAGACAATACGATGAATTTATCCATTGCCCAAGCGTTGATTCGAAAAGACAATTTCGAATTGGTATTACAAAAAGTAACAGAGCTTGGTGTAAGTGAATTTTACCCTTTGGAAACAATACGATCAATTATTAAAATTGATAATTTTGCAAAGAAACATGAACGCTATAAAACAATTGCGAAAGAAGCTAGTGAACAAAGTGAGCGTACAAAACCAACCGTTGTAAACCAATTATCAACAATCTATGACTTACCTTTAGGTAATTATGACTATGTTTTAGTAGCATATGCAAGGGAAGGCAATGACCATTCTCTTATTAGTCAAATTAGACGAATTGCAAAAACAAAGAAGGTACTTGTCTTGATTGGACCTGAAGGTGGTTTTGATGATAAAGAGATTGAATTCTTGAAGTCAAAATCAAAACTTGTTTCATTAGGGAAAACAATTCTAAGAAGTGAAACTGCAGCTATTTTCGTAGCGTCCGCATTTAGATATCAGTGGGAAGCATAACATGAAAGTTGCGTTCAATACTCTGGGCTGTAAAGTCAATTCGTATGAAACGGAAGCTGCTATAGAACAATTTGAACAGAATCAATACGAAATCGTAGAGTTTGATCAATTTAGTGATATATATGTCATTAATACATGTATGGTCACAAATACTGGTGAACGAAAATCAAAAAAATATATACGAAGACCTTATCAAATTAACCCCAATGCAATTGTGATTGCAATGGGGTGTTTGACACAGTTAAAGGCAGAAGAAATTTTGCAAATTGATGGTGTGAAGATTGTCCTAGGAACAAAAAATAGAGATAAGATTATTGAGTATTTAGAAGAATACTTAAGTACAAATAAAAAGCTTAACAAAGTGGAACCTTTGAAAACGAATGAGAATTATGATCGTTTATTCATCAGTGACTTCAAAAATCATCAACGTGCATTCTTGAAAATCCAGGATGGTTGTAATAATTTTTGTTCGTACTGTATTATTCCTTATACAAGAGGTAGGATTCGTTCGAAACCAAGAGATGTTGTATTGGAAGAAGCAAAAAGATTAGTTCAATCAGGTCATATAGAAATTGTGCTAACAGGAATACATACTGGCGGGTATGGAGAAGATTTGAAAGACTATTCATTTGGAGAACTATTAGCAGATTTAGAAACTATTGAAGGATTAAGAAGAATCCGAATATCATCCATAGAAATTACAGAATTAACGGATGAAGTAGTACAAGTGATTCAACAGTCATCAAAGATTGTAAACCATATCCATATACCACTCCAAAGCGGATCCAATCGTATACTAAAACGAATGAACCGGAAATATACGACTGAGCAGTTCTATGCTATTATTCAAAAGTTGAGACACAATATACCTAACTTAGCGGTTACAACAGATGTTATCGTTGGTTTTCCAGGAGAAACAGCAGCTGATTTTCAAGAGGAATATGAATTCATACAAAAAGTGAATTTTCAAGAACTTCATGTGTTTCCATTTTCTAGAAGAGAAGGAACCATGGCAGCAAAAATGAAAGATCAAATTGACGGTATCATCAAAAAAGAACGAGTGCACAAGCTTCTTGAGCTAAGTAGGACACTAAAAACAACACATATCCAAAATCAAATCAATCAAATTCACTATCTGATTCCAGAACAACAAAAAGGCGAGTACATACAAGGGCATACAAGGGATTATTTATTGGTATGCATAAAAGCAGACCAATCACTCATCGGTCAAGAGTTAAAAATAAAAATAACATCATTTACAGAAGAATGCTGTTACGGAGAAATAATGTTGCAATCATAGGAGAAATTCAATGGAAATCCAGTATTGGAACAAAGATAAGATTCAACAATTAACAGTAGAAGAACAGTCAAAGTGGTTTGATGTTTATAACAATGGATTGGAAACGGACCGTGGATTTTATCTAGAACAACTATCAAAAACGAAAACCACCAAGTTGCAAAAGGATATTAAACTCGAATTCAAGGATTATCTGAATGGGCTTGTGCAGGATGAAAATTTTGAATTTTATACCATTCTAATCAATGATGACAATGTAATCGTGTCTCTTTGTAGACTGATGAAACGAGAGCAAGTCTACTATGTGAGTGGCCTAGAAACACACCGAGATTATCAGCATTTAGGATATGCAAAACAGATATTGGTAGAAACCATTAAACATGCATTTGAACTTGGGTATGATTCCATTCACTCCGTAGTAAGGAAATGGAATCAACCATCGATTCAAACACATATCAGTGTTGGCTTCAAGATTTCTGAGGATAAGGGAGATAATCTGGTTTTAAGCTTTGCTAATATTAATTTAATTGTTCGTGAAAAAATTGAAGAATTCTTAGATTCCAAAGTGGAGTATTGCACGATCATATCTGAGAAAATTGATAAGGATGATATTCAACTAGATTATGAAATAAAAGCCAACAATATCACTTATATTGCCAAGCTGCATTCAAGTAACGATTTCACTACTACAAAGATCTTTACTGCAATGAAGCATAATCGAAGCACGGATCCTTTCAAAGTGAAACTACCAATATATATCGAATCTAAACGATATGGATTTGCACATAAGTATCATATACATAGCCGAGATTACTGGCTATGGATTGAGGAATACATCAAATAAAATAAAAAAAATCCAGCAAAATTTTGCTGGATTATCTATTTCGTTTTTTATTTGCTTTTTTCTCTTTGGCTTTCGTAACCTTTGCTTGCGCTTTCAATTCTTTTCTAGAGAGTTTTTTCTCTTTTACTTTGCGCTTACCACTTTTAACCTTTTTAACGATTTGGTACGTTAACACAAACTCATTATCATGGTTTGTAAAACGGTATGGAGCACCTTCGTGAATATTGAGCGGTAATTCAAATAAGAAAGCAATATAGGCGGTTAGCATTTGATATTTATTTGCTGCTTTTATAATACCTTTGGTTTTTCGTTTGTTGTACCAACGGTATTGAACTTTATCATTTTCATTTAGTAGTAATATTACTACTTGATTCTTATGTTTATCGGATGTTGTAAAACTTTTTAAGATCACTTGTTCTGGAATCGCTTTTACATAGTAATCAAAATATTTCTTAACTTTACGTTTCCCCTTACCCTTTAAGGATTTATAGGTATTGGTTTGATCTCTTGAATACAAATTCACGATATCTTCATTCAAAAGGTTTCCATTGTAACGTTTCGTAATGGTCTTATCAATTTTTTTATAATAGCGTTTGTATCGTCCTGCGTATTTCGCAGAGTTTGTAAGCGCAGCAATAAATATAACTATCACAATAACTGCTACAGCTATAATGATAACATATTCCAATCCCAAACCTGCAATAGAATATAATAACCTCATGTTTATACCTTCTTTGTAAATAATTATTTTTCCTACAAATTAACTATAACTATTTTATCACATTTTTCCTCAAAATAAAACTATTTACAAAAAATATAAGTTTACAAAACACGAATAATTTAGTATAATGTCAATAGTGAAGAAATGGGGTGAAAGCAATGGCGAAAACAGTTGTAAAAGAAAATGAAAGTATCGAGGATGCACTTCGTCGTTTTAAACGTGATGTTTCTCGTTCAGGAACTCTAGCCCAAGCCCGCAAAAAAGAGTATTATGAAAAACCAAGTGTTACAAGAAAATTAAAAGCCCGTGCTAATAAGGCGAAGAAAAACAAATAAAACAATCAGATAATGACAATTCAGACCTTGAATTGTCATTCTTTTTTCCCTTGAAAAGACGGATAAGTATATCGTATATAGGTGTTATTATGATATAATAATAACAAAGGAGTGATTGATATAAGTGACTAATATCGTAAAACTTGAAAATGATTTGGAAAATTTAAATGAACTTGTAGAATTATTTGGTTCCCAAGATAAGAATCTAACCTTAATTAAGAAGCTATATAAAGTAGAGATTTTCTCTAATAGCAAGGATATTATTGTAGACACAACGGACGAATTAATCATTCAAGATTTAAGTTCTTTGTTTTCCATATTGATTAAATTAATCCGTAACAATGTGAACTTTCGTGATCGGGATATCATTTATATTAAACAATTACTACATGATTCTAGCGAAGAGGAGATTTTATCTCTGTTTTTGAATCGCATAGAAATCATTAAAACATTTACAGGTAAGCCAATTTATCCAAAGACCTTAAACCAAAAACGCTATGTACAAGCAATTGAAAAAGACACGTTGATATTTGGCATAGGTCCAGCGGGGACTGGTAAAACCTATTTAGCAGTATTGTTGGCATTAAAAAAATTAAAATCAAACGATATTAAGAGAATTATACTTACTCGTCCAGCTGTAGAAGCGGGAGAAAATCTCGGATTCTTGCCAGGAGATTTAAAGGAAAAGGTAGATCCATATTTACGACCTTTATATGATGCGATGTATGAAATCCTTGGAGTAAAACAAACAACAGAACTCATTGAAAAAGGTACCATTGAAATAGCACCTTTAGCTTATATGAGAGGCCGCACCTTGGATAAAGCTTATGTGATATTAGATGAGGCGCAAAACACTACAATCAACCAAATGAAACTCTTTTTAACGAGACTTGGGTTTGGTTCTAAAATGATAGTAACAGGAGACATTACACAAAGTGATTTACCAAAACGAATGGTTTCAGGACTTGTAAAAGCTTCCGAAATCTTAAAGGATATTGATTCCGTTAGAATCCTATATTTTGATAAGACAGATGTCGTAAGACATCCTCTTGTTCAAACGATTATTCAGAGGTTTGAAAATGATTAAAATTAATTATATAAATCAGTATAATAACAATCGAAAGTACAAGAAAATTATCACGAATATCTTAAAAAAAGGTTATAAAGACTTAGCTTTGTCTGAAAAAACCATTGTTTCTGTTGTATTGGTGAATAATGACGCAATTCATGAATTGAATAAACAATATCGTAACATCGATAAATCTACGGATGTTTTAAGTTTTGAAAACGACTCTGATCTATATGAGATTGGGGATATTTTCATCTCAATTGATAAAGTGTTAGAACAATCTAAAGAAATGGGACACTCATGTGAACGCGAATTAGCATTTTTAGCTGTTCACGGATTCCTACACTGTTTGGGATATGATCATATCTTAGACAAAGATGAAGTAGAAATGACCAAAAAACAAAAAATGATTATGAAAAATACGAAATATGCGAGGTAAACTATGAAAAAATTATTTGAAATTGCAAAAGAAAATATTAAAAACGCTTATGTACCATATTCAAAATTTAGAGTGTCTGCAGTATTGGAACTAAAAAATGGTGAAATCTACAAAGGTATCAATGTAGAAAATGCATCTTATGGTCTTAGTAATTGTGCAGAAAGAAGCGCTTTATTTGCAGCGTACTCAAATGGAGTAAAAAAAGAAGACATTAAACAAATTATGGTGTATACAGATAAAGAACATTTTGTATCGCCTTGTGGTGCTTGTCGCCAAGTAATGCGTGAGCTCATTGAAGAGGATGCTCCTGTTATTTTTGCGAATAGTAAAGGCGAATTTAAAAAAGTTCTTAACAAAGACTTATTACCATACGGATTCACAGAAAAGGATTTGTAATGTTTAAATCAGGATTTATAACAATCATTGGGGAACCAAATGTTGGGAAATCAACATTACTAAATAAAATTATAAAACAAAAAATTGCAATCGTATCCAGTAAACCACAAACTACCAGAAACGTGTTTTCTGGTATTTATAATGACCCAAATTCTCAAATCATTTTCATGGATACACCTGGGATTCACAAGGCGAAAACCAAATTAGGGGAATACATGTCGTCTGCAGCAATATCAACCGCTAAAACAGTAGATCTTGTATTGTTTTTAATCAATGCATACGATGATGTTTTGGATTATAATTTGGGTATTTTAAAAGAACTTAAGAGCATTAGAACTCCAGTGTTTTTAATCATCAATAAGATGGACACGATTACCGATTTCGATCGCTTACAAATTGCAATTGAAACCTATAAAAAAGAATTTTCTTTTAAAGGAATATTTGGAATATCCGCTTTAACCGGTGATAATGTATTATTGCTGATTGAAGATATTAAAAAAGAGTTGCTTGAGGGTCCTAAATTTTATCCGGATGGAGAAATCTCTGATCGTCCTGAAACCTTTATCATTCAAGAATTTATTCGAGAAAAGATTCTTGAATATACGCATGAGGAAGTTCCTCATTCCGTTATGGTATATTTGGAGGAATTCAAAGAGAAGAAGAAAATCTTTAGTATTATGGCTACGATTGTTGTTGAGAGGAAATCACAAAAAGGTATTTTGATTGGAAAAGGCGGTAGAATGCTAAAAGGCATTGGGTCTGCTGCTAGGAAAGACATTGAAGTATTATTGAAACGACAAGTGTATCTTGAACTCTTTGTCAAAGTCGAAGCGGATTGGCGTAACCGAGAACATTACCTTAAGAATTATGGTTATAAACCAGACCAAAATGGGTGATAATATTGGAATACATTGAAGGTATTATCCTAAAAAAGCTTAATTATAAAGAGAGTTCAAAAATCATTTATCTTTACACCGATAAGGGATTAATTAGCGTTCTAATTCATGGGAATAATAAGATGAAAAGTCCTTTTCTTAGTCTGTCAAAAGTACTGAGTAAAGTTGGGCTACATGTATCAGGCAAAGACCTAAGAACACTTAGAGATGGGGATGTTTTAGACGATTACAGAAACATTTCAAGCGATTTGGAAAAGTACACCTATTCTTTGCACGTTTTAGAAATTATTTATTATTTCTCAACCCACGAACATGATCACGAAAAACTATATAGTTTTTTATTAAAAATATTCTCAATTGTAGATACTACCGAACAATACATACCGTATCTAAATATGATCGAACTCAAGTTGTTATATATGCTTGGTATCAATCCAATGTTTCATCACTGCGTTGAGTGTGACCGTACGGACAATTTGAAATTTTCAGTTCCAGCAGGCGGAATGTGTTGTAATACTCATTTAACTGGTCAAAGTAGTGGTTCAGATGCTGCTATTGAAGAGATAATGAAAATCTATTATTTTGACTTGTCGGAATCAGAAATATTAGAAGTAGATAACGCACTATTGAAAGAAATTAGACTAGTTATTGACAAATATTATCAGTACCATTTAAATTTTAAGAGTAATTCACGTAAAATGTTAATGGGACTTATCGGATACTGATAGGTTCTTTTTTCTTGAAATATAATATATTATATTTGGTTAACTTGACATTAGAAGTGTTAAAACATATAATTATACTGGTGTATTATGCAGAAAAAAACGAGAGGATGAGACATTTGAAATATACAATAGAACAACTAAACGCTTACGCAAAGCGTTATGGATTTATATATCAGGGATCGGAAATTTATGGTGGATTAGCAAACACTTGGGACTATGGTCCTTTAGGGGTGAGTTTGAAGAATAACATCAAGAAACTTTGGTGGGATTTTTTTGTAGCAAAAAACCCAAACAACGTAGGTATAGATTCGTCTATTTTATTAAACCCTAAGACGTGGGAAGCTACTGGACATGTAAGTGGATTCAAAGATCCATTGATGGACTGTAAAAGCTGTAAAGCAAGACATCGTGCTGATAACTTGATATCTAAAGCAACTAAAAATGAAGTAGACGCAGATGGCTGGGATTATAACGAGATGTATGACTATATTATGGAACATAAAATTAAATGTCCAAATTGTGGTGGATTTGATTACACTCCAATTCGAGAATTTAATTTGATGTTTAAAACCCAACAAGGTGTAACGACAGAATCAACAAATGATATTTATTTGAGACCCGAAACAGCTCAAGGGATATTCTTGAATTTTAAAAATATACTTAGAACTTCTCGTAAAAAGATACCATTTGGAATTGGTCAAATCGGGAAATCATTCCGAAATGAAATCACACCAGGTAACTTCATTTTTAGAACCAGAGAGTTTGAACAAATGGAATTAGAGTTCTTTTGCAAACCTGGAACCGAAATGGAATGGTTTGAGTATTGGAAACAGTTTTCGCTTGATTTCCTTGGAAAAGCAGGCTTGAAATCAGAAAACATAAAATTTTATGATCATGCAAAAGAAAAATTATCGTTCTATTCCAATGCAACTACAGACATTCTATACAAATATCCATGGGGATTTGATGAACTATGGGGAATTGCTTCTAGAACCGATTATGATTTGAAGTGTCATTCAGAATATTCAGGAGAAACGTTAGACTACTTGGATCCAGTAACAAATGAAAACTATGTTCCATATGTTATAGAACCAAGTTTAGGGGTGGAACGACTTTTATTAGCGCTTCTACTTGATTCTCTAGAAGAAGAACAAATCAACGATAACGAAACTAGAACACTCCTGAGGATATCGAAAGCATTGGCACCGATAAAAATTTCTATATTGCCACTAGTTAAGAAATATCATTCTGAAAAAGCAATGGAAATCTATCTAGAACTATTGAATGATTATGAAGTCTCTTTTGATGTAACTGGTAATATCGGTAGGCGTTATCGTCGTGCAGATGCAATTGGAACTCCATATTGTGTAACAGTAGACCAACAAACATTAGAAGATCAAACAGTAACAGTAAGAGAACGCGATTCGATGGAACAAGTACGTTTACCAATCACAGAATTAAACGAATATTTTAGAATCGAATTGAAAAAATAAAATCAGATAAGAAGGTGAATCTATGGCATCAGTCAGTCAAAATACAATTGATTTAATTAGAGATACGGCTGATATTGTTGATGTTGTCAGTGAGTTTGTTCCATTACAAGCAGCTGGTAAAAACATGAAAGGCTTATGTCCTTTTCATAGTGAAAAAACACCGTCTTTTTTCGTAAGTAAAGAGAGACAAATATTCAATTGCTTTGGTTGTGGTGAAAAAGGAAATTCTATTACATTTGTTCAAAAGTATAAGAATATGTCATTCGTAGAAGCATTACATTATTTAGCAGACAAATATAATATTGAAATGGAATTGGACAACAATTATCAACAATTGAAATCCAATGTAAATCTTTACAAAGTCAATGAAATGGCATTGAAGTATTTTACACTAAACTTACTGAATATTGACACGGGTAAGAAAGCACTTCAATACCTTCTTGATCGAGGATTGGATATTCCAACCATCGAAGAATTTGAGATTGGTTACGCTCCAAGTGGAAGAAATGGATTATTGGATCAGCTGGGTAAAGATTTTCAACCGTTAGAAATGCTAAATGTAGGTTTAATAAATAAAAGTATGGACAATGATTATTATGATTTGTTCCGTGATCGTATTATGTTTCCAATTCATGACGAAAACAAGAAATTGGTAGCGTTTAGTGGTCGAGTTTTTGGTAATTCAGATAATCAAGCAAAGTATGTAAATACTCCATATACGGAACTTTTTAGCAAAGGAATGTTAATGTATAACCTTCACAGAGCATTACCATACATTAGAACGAACAATCGTATGGTTTTAATGGAAGGATATATGGATGTTATCAAAGCTAACAAATTTGGTATCAAAGAAACCGTATGTTCGATGGGAACTCAATTAACAATTGATCAAGCATTATTAATGAAGAAGTTTACCGATAATGTGATCATTTGTTTTGATGGTGATCGTGCGGGGAGAGAAGCTACTTACAAAGCTTTAAAATTACTAGAAAAAGCACAACTCAACATTAAAATCGTTTTAATGCCTCAAGGTGTTGATCCAGATGACTACATGACGCAACACGATGATTTCAAATATTATTTGGAAAATAATCAATTAGATCAATATGATTTTGTTTATCAAATGATTATAGAAAATAAGAATTTAACTAAACCAGCTGAAATTGAAATGGCAAAGAATAAGTTATTTGATTTTTTTGCTTCCACTTCAGGAATGATTCGAGAAATCTATTTTCAAAAATTTTCAAGCGATACATTGGTAAACTATCAAACTTTGGTTAATGATTACCAACAATATCAAATTGATAATCGCATCATGGAAAATTACAAACAGATTATAAAAAGACAACAAGTAATCAAAGTTGCTAAACCAAGGTATCGAGAAGCAGAAAAGACCATATTTAATTATTACTTAAAAGATATTAGTTATCGAGACACCGTGAATGATCGATTTAATCTATTAGAGTTTCAAGATCATGATGTTCGTTATTTGATTTCCACTGCCAAGGAGAAATATAGCTCTCTAGGCCAGGATGAATCATCTGCAATCATCATATTAAAATCAGATTTAACTGGTAAAAACAAGGATAAATTTGAGGGCTTGTTACTTCGAAAAGACTATGAATACAGTTTGGATGATTTTGAATCATGTATTCGAGTTTTGGAGATTGCCAAATTAGAACAAGACATAGAAGAATTACAAGCAAAAGCAAAATTATTTTCGGAATCAAATAATTCCGAAGAATATTTCAAATATAAAACAGAGATTCTTAATAAGAGAAACAGCATTTTGAAATTAGAAGGGAGAAAACATGAACCAAAAGCAAATAATTGAGCGATTAAGTGAGCTTTTTGAAAAGAATGGTAAATTAACTCTTGAAGAAATTTTTCACTATCTTGACAGAAAATCAAAAGAATTTGATGAAATAGTGAAAGAATTAGCGAAAAGAGGTGTTCTTCCTGGAGAATTTTTTGATATGATATCAAACGAAAAAAAGAATAAAAACAAAGTAAATTTAGATGAATTTACTGAAGAGGGAGATATCAAAAAAATAGACCTTGAAGTAACCAGAGATTTTTCAAAAGAAATTGAAGAAGAATTGATGAAAGAAAAACAATTTGATTCTATGGTTTCGATTAAAGTTGACGATCCCGTTAGAATGTATTTAAAAGAAATTGGACGAGTGGAACTACTAACGGGTGAAGAAGAATATGAATTAGCTGTTATGGTGGATCGTGCGAAAAGAGCCAACCTTGAAATCGAATATAAACGTGAGCAAGCAATTGATATCTCTAAAGAAGAGATGTTGGAATATGATGAAGTATTGAAACGCGGAGATTTTGCAACTCAAAAATTGGTAGAAGCCAACCTTAGACTTGTTGTTTCAATAGCAAAACGTTATGTATCTAGAGGATTACAATTCTTAGATTTAATCCAAGAAGGAAATATGGGTCTAATTAAGGCTGTAGGTAAGTTTGACTACACCAAAGGATATAAATTTTCAACTTATGCAACCTGGTGGATTCGTCAAGCAATCACTAGAGCAATTGCAGACCAAGCAAGAACAATTCGAATTCCAGTTCATATGGTAGAAACCATTAATAAAATGGTTCGTACACAACGGACTTTAACTCAAAAGCTTAAAAGAGAACCAACTCAAGAAGAAGTTGCAGAAGAAATGGGAATCACAGTTGAGCGCGTTCAAGCAATTCAAAAAACTGCTCAAGAGCCAATTTCTTTGGAATCACCAGTAGGGGAAGAAGAAGATTCTTCATTGGGTGATTTTATTGCAGATACAGATATTTTGACACCTTACGAATATACCTCAAAAGAAATGCTAAAAAGAGAATTAGATTCTGCTTTAGGTACGCTAACCGATCGTGAAGAAAAAGTACTCAGAATGCGATTTGGACTATTAGATGGAAAATCTAGAACCTTGGAAGAAGTAGGGAAAGAATTCAATGTAACAAGAGAGAGAATTCGTCAAATTGAAGCAAAAGCAATTCGCAAATTACGAACTCCAACAAGATCAAAAAAACTAAAAGATTTCCACAACGGTTACCATAAATAATGATTTCCAAAAGGCTTAAAGAGTCCGCTAAATATGTAAAAGGATTTCATTGCTTAGCAGATTGTGGTACCGATCATGGATATTTACCAATTTATGTGATGAAACATGGATTTGTTCAAAAAGCTATTGCTTCTGACAATA
>Ga0208904_1000644_pt1 | contig 27277 bp, 28 predicted proteins | sample AntAceMetag02UKB_FD_184774 | JGI IMG/M metagenome (GOLD analysis project Ga0208904, IMG submission 184774) | Saline lake microbial communities from Ace Lake, Antarctica - Antarctic Ace Lake Metagenome 02UKB (SPAdes) (version 2) | ecosystem: Environmental > Aquatic > Non-marine Saline and...
CTGACTTACGAGGTATGCCAGAAATTATTGGTAGTAAGAATAAAGTAACTCAGTTTATTCCATCAGCAGAATTACCAAGAGAAGGTCAAGGAATTATTTTCCTTGATGAATTAAATATGGCGGATAAAATATAGTGTTGTTCGCCTTAAATCTCTTCTGATTAATTGGGAAACTCCTATCGGTAAAACGAGGACAACCCACAGCAAGTTTAAATACAGCTGCAGAGACTAAGTGAAGAGACACTTTAAAAAAAATAAAGTGAAGCGATAGTCCGATCTATATAGTAATATATAGAGTCAAGCAGAAATGACTTGACTAATATTGATTTAATTGATAATATGAAGATATCAAGAAAGATAACTACATAATATCAAAATATATGTCTAGAAAAAAAGGATTTAAACATTCAAAAGCAACTAAAATAAATATGAGCAAAGCTGCATTAGGTAAAGCTGGAACTAATTTAGGTAAAAAGTTTTCTAAACAATGGAAAGAAAATATTAGTATTGCTTTAACTGGAAGACAAAGACCTGAAATAACTGGTAAGTTAAATCCAAACTGGAAGGGTGGAAAATATAAAGATGGTTATGGATATATAATGTTATGTATTCGTGGAGCTAATAAACAAAACAGAAGAAGAGAACATTTAGTTGTAATGGAAAAAAAACTTAAAAGAAAATTATTAGTAACAGAAAGAATACATCATAAGAATGGAATTAGAACAGATAATAGAATTAAAAATTTACAATTGTTTAAATCTAATTCTGCTCATGCTAAGTATGAACAGAAGTTAAATACATTTGCTAAGATATTAATGTTTGGAAATGTAGATAAGAAATTATCAAAAAAATTATTAAAATTATTTAAATCAATAAAATAACAATCGGGACACGACCCGCGCCGCCTGCTACCAATATATTCTAGAAGGCAGATATAGTAATTTAGAATGTGTGAAAAATAAAGATGGTAAAGATAGTTTCTGGAGAGTAGCTGCTTCTAATTCAGAACAAGATTATTGTGCTGTTAATTCAACATCTTTAGCTTTGCTTAGAAGATTTTGTCATCTAGAAGTAGAGCCAGACTTAGATGAAATATTAACTTATCTTCATGATAATAAATTAGATACAAGAGTTATTGCGTATCTAAGAAACTTCCCTGAAGATTTGTTTCCAAGAGAATGGAATGAAAAATTACTAGATAAGAAAGCAAATCCATTTCCTTATACTTGGGAAATTGCTTCAAGATTAATTAAAGATTTAAGTATTAAAGTAAGAACTGATCAGAATAAAATGATTCAATTAGTTGGAAGCTGTGTTGGTCCTGAAGTTGCTACAAGATTTAATGCTTATATTAAATTAATTAAGACTTTAGATATTAATAAATTAATTCAAAGTCCAGAAAAAGAGATTGCAAATATTGCAAAGAATTCAGATAAGTCCTCACTATTTTATTCGGTGATAAGTACATTAACTTCTTATTGGTATGCTAAGAAGAAATCACTTACACCTAAAAAGGTCGTAAAAATTGGAGGCTTATTACCAGCAGAATTTTCAGTTGCTTTTCTAAAGTTAGTAATTAGGAAACGTCCTAATCAGTTAACAACAGTTCCTGAATTAAATACATTATTAAGAGAGCTAGGTATTTACCTAGATATTTAATATGGAAAAAAATGCTACAGTCTATATAATAGAAATGGACTATAATAAAATAGTTTGTAAAGATAAAGAATCAGCTATAAAAATCTTTGAACTTATATCACAAGCAGGACTTAGAAGATATGAAGAACATGATTATAGTGATAAGTATGTATTTATTGGTTCACCTTCAAAGATTGCTCTTAAGGCTCACATAGTTAATCTTTATAATTGTAAAGAAGAAGCAAGGGTTGCTAAAGAAAATGAAGAGAAATTAATTAAAGCTGGTATTATGAAAGATAAAAGGAAATCAGCTAAAGTTAAGGAGGTGAAAAAAAGTAAAAAATAATTATGCTTAACATAGAACAAAGAATTACAAAAGCAAAGTGTCAATTATTAATTCACGAACCTTGGTTCGGTCAGCTTGCTTGCTATATGAATATCTATGCAACTAAAGATTTACCAATTGAAACGCCAGCATGCGTAACAGTAACGGGCGATATGTATTATCGCCCAGACTGGATGAGTAAACTATCTGATAAAGAAATTAAAGGAATAATTTGTCATGAGATTATGCATTTAGCTTATTCACATTTAACTAGACTTCAACAAAGAGATGCTAAGTTATTTAATACTGCTGCAGATTTAAAAATTAATAATGATATTCAGGATTCAGGTCATATGGTTTTACCTAGTGGTTTGTTACTTCCAAATTATGGAAGTTGGGAATATCAATTAAAAGATGGTAAGAAAGTTGAGATAGATAATATTCAAGAAAAGACTACAGAACAAATTTACGAAGAATTAAAACAACAACTTCCACCTGAACAGAAATTCATGCTTGATATTGTAATTGGAGGTGGAATGGGAAATGATGATAAGAAAGGAAGTAAGAATAAAGTAGGTAAGAAATTATTAAAGAAACTTAAGAAAAGATTTTCTAAATCAGAACTAGATAATCTAGCAAGAGAATGGCAAGGCAGAGTTAATAGTGCTAATCAATTAACTAAAGGTGATACGCCTGGTGGCTTATTGAGAGAAATGGCTAAATTAGAAAATCCAGAACTGTCATGGCTTCAAATTATTCAAACAAGATTTAGTAAGAGTGAAAAATCTAGAACTTGGAGAACACCAAACAAGAGATGGTTACCATTTTATTTTCCAGCACAAATTAAAACTAAAGGATTAAAGGCTGTGATTGCGATTGATACTTCAGGTTCAATGTCAGAGAGAGAACTTACTCAAGCTTTGTCTGAAATTTGGGGATTATCACAACAGTATAAAACTATTCAGTTGTTTGTAGTTACTTGCGATGCTAAGGTTCATGATATATTTGAAGTTAAAAATGGGAATAGAACTAGGTTGTTTGATATTATTAAATTGCGAGGTGGTGGAGGAACTTCATCAATACCAATTTTTAATTTAATAAAGAAAACTTATAAAGATATGATTGATTGTTTAATATTTTTTACTGATTTAGAAACTGATTTTCCAAATAAAGCTCCATTGTATCCAACTTATTGGGTAAGTCAATATCATGATGCTACGGTTCCATTTGGCAAAGTTATTAAATTAAGACGAACAAGATGAACAAAAATATATTATCAATTAAAGAAGCTAAAGAAACTATTAGAAAAAATAAAAAGATATTAAGAAAATATTTTGAGAAAAGATTTCCATATCTTTTTATTAGTATCACAGCTTTAGAATCACAAATTAATAAAAGTCTTGAAACATTATTATGTTCTTCTTTAAAATTTAAGACGACAAGAATTGAACTGCCTACACGCGAGAAAGTAAATTATTTTACTCCTAGTGCTTATATTTTAAGTAGAACACAATGTTTAACTTATAAAGGTCGAAGTGAAAATAAAGAATTATTTCGAAAAGAAAGTCAAGTCACATTCATAAATAAGAAAGGTGATCTTTATTATACTAAAGATCAACCTAATTATTATGGTGATAGAAAAGAAAAGTTATGTGTAAGGCTTTCAATTCTTAAAAATCATTCTTTAGTTAATCAAAATAAATTAAAAAAAGTTTTAAAGTTTAGACTTCAAGCAATTAAAGCTCAAAGACAATGTAAAGATTTCTTTAGTTCTTTACATGATAATCATACTAATTTGATTAAAATTTCTAAAAGAATTCATTTATCATTTAGTTCGAGTGGATTTAGTTTTGAATTTGAGGGTGGAAATAGTTATAAAACAAAGACACATAAAAACTTTGAGATTTTTCCTTTACATATTTTATTTGCGATTAGTAAAAATTGGAAATTATTAAATAAAATATTAACTGAAAAAGAAAAAATTAAAAAAGAAGTAATGATTGAATATCAAAATATCTTAGAGCAGTTAGAAAGTTTGAATCGTCCATATTTAGTCTTACAAACTTTAACTAAAAAATAATGATTAATAAATATTCAACAAAAGAAGAATTATTAGAACATGTTTCGATGACAAAAATTTTATCTGATAAGAAAGATAAAATTAGTAAACAACTTTCTCATCGAAGAGAAAAAATGGCAAACATTTTTAATGATCGTTTTTCAGAAGTTCTTAAGGAAGAAAATAAATTAGCAACTTATGAAGTTAATGATGAATTGAATTTAGTTTTGAGAGATACTATAAAAGATAATCGTGTTGTTATTATGATTCCTAGTTCAGAATTATATCAAAAGAAATGTGTTTCTAGAAGTTATGGATTTAAAACTTATAAATGCTGGGGAGCTTGTAGTTTAAATTTAGAAGATATGTATCTTATAAAAAATAAATTACAAAATAAAGACGTAAGTCGTTATTATGATTTTTCAGTTTTAGTTGGACATAAGTTAGTTGATCAGAAAAAAATAAAACATTGGTTTAGTTTCTTGCAAAGTGCTATTAAAATTTATAAAGAATATGATGATAAGATTGAAAGTTTAAGAGATCCGAATAATAAATATTCAGTAGATACTTTACATGAAAAATTTGGTCAGTATTCAGATATCGATGAGATGATTGAAAGAATAGAAAAATTAGATACATTAGATAAATTATATTCTAAATATAAAATTAGATTAGCAAGTTTCGGAAAAATTCAGAAAGAATATTTAGAAGAAATACAAAAATATAATCAACCATTTAAAACTTTAGTTCAGCTTCAAGAATCTGCTTAGTAAAATTAGGGAGACATTAGTCTCCCTTTTTTTATTGGCACCTATAACCGATAAGACTTAAAAAAATTTGTTTTAGAATAACAACTAGTTCGCTTATTACAATTTATTTTATAGTAGAAATAAACACTTGACACTTATACTTATCATTTGCTATACTTAAGTTAGCAACTAAAGAAGTTTTAGAATAAAAATAAAGAGCAACTAAATATGAATAGTCATTGTAAAAAATGTAATAAAATTATTAAAGACAGACACCCTTCAGCTCTTTATTGTTGGGATTGTGTTGCTAAAGTTCATAAAGAAGAAGCAAAAAAATATAGATTGGAAAAGCTTGGTAAATTAAAAAAATATTTTGGAGACAATTGTATCTTCTGTAATTCTAAAAGAGAACAATATCATCATTTAAATCTAGATTCTAAAAATAATTCTAAGCAGAATTTAATTGGTTTATGTTCTTTATGTCATAAGAAAGTTCACTATGTAATTCTTAGGCCATTTCTAAATCAGATAATTAAGTCTTTAGTTGAGAATAAGTTTAATGTAAATCAGATTGTATTTATAACTGGATTAAGTAAACAAACTGTTTATAAATATACTAGAAAACAAAAACAAGATGGAAATAAAAATTAAATTAATTATTTTAATTTTAATAATATTTTTTTGTTGCAGTATCCTAACAACAAATTATCAAGTTTCTAAATTGAAAGAAGTTATTAAATTGGGAGAACAAGTTATTTGGCAGACTGAAGTTAATCATTCATTAGAAGAAGAGTATAGAATTCAAATAGCATACTGGTCTGAAATATATGGTTCAGATTTAGATAAGTCTTTACGAATAGTGAAGGCTGAATCTAATTTTAAAAATATTTGCAACTTAGAAAGTTGTGCTTATGGTCAAGGAATATATATGTTTATTCCTGGTACGTGGAGAAGTACTGGTTTAAAAATGAAACAAGTAAGTGGAGATCCTATGGATCCTTATCTGAATATCCAAAGAGGAAATTATTTATTAGCTACAGAAGGTGATAATCCTTGGAACATGAGTAAGCATAACTGGAAATAATATATGAAGTTCACTTCTAAACAAGAACAAAATCTTATTGAATGGTATCATAAGAAAGAATATAAAAAGATAGTTAATTTTTATAGAAAAAAAGATATAGCTTATTGTTTAGAATTACCGTTCACAAGAATCAATATTGATTTCGTGGAAAATTTTCTAAAGTGTAAGCGTTGTGGAAAATGCTGTACAATAATGAAGTACCGAGGAAAGCAAAGTAACATTAGATTAATGGAGGGAGAAACGAAAGTGATTGCTAAATCAGTTGGCATTAAGGAAAGAACATTTAAAGAATATTATTGTAAAAAAATTAAAGGTGATTGGTATTTAAAATCACCATGCAAATATCATACTGAATATGAAATGTCTGTAAATCAAGATTGTAAAATTTATCCTAACAGGCCATCGGTTTGCAGAATGTTTCCTTTACAAAATCCTAAACAAATGAAATATAAAGGTATGAAGTTTTTAGCGATTACTCTTTCATCGCATTGTCCTGCGGTTAAAAGTTTCTTAATAAAGCAATGGCTTCCTGAATTACAAAAATATAAAATGTTAATTCAAGAACAATTGCGCCAACAAAAAGAATGGATTCAATCACAAAAAAAATTAAAGTAGAAGGTAAAGATGAGGATCAACCTACAAAGGATGCGAAAGCAAAAACAGAATTTATAAAAGTAGATCCTGATTTGCAAGAAAAGCTAACAAAAGCTTTTATGACTGGTAGATTTTTAATCTGTATTTCTAGGCTAGATAAAGACGGTGAACTAGAACATACTTGTAGTACTAGAAAATTTGAGAAAGGAGATATAGCTCCATCAATGGATAAGTGGTCAGATCTTTTAATAAAAGATATGCCTAGATAATTTGAAGATAAAAATAAAGGTCGATATATAAATTAATTTATAAGGAGATTAAATATGACTCCAGAAGATAACGATTTAGTAGTAGAGCGTCAAGTGGCGCCAGTGTTTCCTGACGATGATTATGAAATGGAAATTTTAGATATTCAAAACTTTGAACGTCCAGCATTTAATAATCCAGATGAAACAACTCCGTCATTCAGAATTACTTTTAAAAGTAATTATGCTCCAGATAAAGAAGAAGGGCCATGGGAATTTACTTGGTTTCTAAGTAAATCTCTTTCAGCTAGAAGTCATTTGTTTAAGTTAGCAAAGGCAGTATTAGGTAAGGCGTTTGATGAGACTTCAGATAGCTTTGATGCATCAGCTTTATTAGGTCAGCGTGTACGTTTAGTTCTAAAGACTGAAACTTCAAAGATGGGTAGAGATTATTCTAAGGTTGAAACTGTTTTAGCTGCAAAGGTTGCTAAAGAAAAATAAGATTAGTAAGGGGCGAGATTATTTCTCGCCTCTTTACGATTATGTGGAAAAAATTTTTAATCAATAGAGGCGTAAGTGAACATGTAATTAATGTAACTAAAATTTCTTATACATATCCATGGATTAGAATTCCATATTTAAAAGAAAACTTAGAAACCATAAAGGGTCGTTGGTTTGGCTATCCTAAAGAACAGAGAGCTAAAACTATTCCAAAGTATTTATGGTTAAGAGGTAGGCCAGAGTTTCCTTTTAATTGGAATCCAATGAATTGGGATACATTTATTTATATATGCGAAGGAGAACTAGATACAATTTTATTGCGTGCATCTTTTGAATATAATAAATCTAATTTAGATAATGTTATTGGGTTACCCTTCGGTGCATCTACTTTCAAACAACCATGGGCAGATATTTTAAAAGCTACAAATCTTAAAATTTTTACACTACTAGATAATGATTCAGCAGGAGAGAAGGGTGCACAGAACATTGCAAATAAAATTGGTAGAGAAGTACAGCAAGTAGTCTGGCCATCTAATAATGTTGGTTACGATCTAACTGATTTTGCTAATAAATCTACTTTAGATTTAGTAGATAGGTTAGGGCGCTTAACATTTAAAACTATTGTGCCAGTCAATGAAGACCTTGTTGTGCATAAAAGAAGAAGACTTAATTTAAATAAGAATTCGAGTTTAGAAGAATTAAAAAAAGAAATTCCAATCGAAGATGTTATTCGTAGGTTCGCTAAGATAAAAAATACTACATCAGGATTACAAGTTTATTGTCCTTTCCACGTTGATAAGGTTCCATCCTTAGTAATCTATAAGAAGACAAATTCTTTTTATTGTTTTTCTTGCGGAGCTGGTGGTAGTTCTTTAGATTTTTTAATGAAGATAAATGGAGAAATGAATTTATCAAAGGCAGTTGATTTTTTACAAAACAACCATGTCAAAAGAACAGAATAAAAAACCAAATAAAAATAGTTCAAAGAAGCAATCGTATATTGAATTAATAGGTGGTGAAATAAAAACCGAACATAGGGGCAGTTTGTTATTTGAAACTATGTATAGGAAAGATTCTAAGACTCCATTAATTTATGCAGTCTATCCTTTAGATGATGAGAATCCTCAAGTAACTTATGAGACTGAATTGGTAGACAAAGAGGGTCGTCACTATCGCCCACCATTTTCATTCATAGAAGCTTTTGAACATGATTTAATGCAGACAGCTTCTAGTGTTGAAGATTATGGAACAACTGAGGAGCTATGGAAAGAAGCTAGTAAATTAATTTCAGATTATTGTGCTTTAGATAATGAAGTTAATTTTGTTTCAACATGGTTAATGTTTTACTTAAGCGTCTGGGATGCTTTTGAAACTTCAATCAATGTAATTATTAGAGGTTCGCATGGAAAAGGTAAGAGTAGATTGGAAGATATGTTTAGATGTATTGTACCAAGAACTTTAAATGCTTGTGTCTGTTCTTCAATCTCAGTTTTATTTAGGGTATCAGCTGGACTTAAGCCATTAATTCTTTTTGATGAATTAACTTTAAATCCAAAGAATCCAGACTTTGATTCGTTTGTTGCGATATGGAATGCTGGATTCAGAGCAGGCTCAGGTGTAATTCGTAACGAAGGTGCTGGTGCTTTAAAATATAAATTAAAATTCTTTAGTTTACATTCACCAAAGATAGCTATTCTTAAAGGCGCATCACCAGAACAAGCTTTTGAATCTCGTTGTTTAGTAGTAACGATGCCACCAGGAGATAAAGCTGCTTGGGATTTATATAGTAGAAGAAGACTTGAAGGAGTTGATATACTTGAATTAGGAACAGAGTTTAAAGAACGATCACAAATTTTAAAAAATAAATTAACAATGTGGAAATTTAAAAACTGGGAGCGATTAAAAACTGTAACGGGTGAATTTGTTTTACCAGGAAAAGCTAGCTTGCGTTTGTTCCAAGTTTTGAATCCAATGCTCACTGTAATTAATGATAAGAAAGATAATATAAAACTTTTTAAATATGCGCAACGTGGAGAAAGAATGAGGAGAGGTGAAGAAACTCCTGAAATAGTAATAGCAATTTTTAAATTAATATGGAAAAGATTAACTGGTCCGATCACAGATTTATTAGAACTTAAAACTCTTTTATCAGAATTAATTGAACAGTCCAATGCGCTTGGTATAGATGATGTTTATAAAATTACTCCACAAAAATTAGCATACATGGTTAAACATAAACTTTATCTTGATACAGTCCGCACAGGTAATGGACTTAGAGTAATGGCTGATATAGAAACTATGGTAGAACTTGCTTCTGATTTAGGAATTCGTAAATTTATAGAAGGAGATTTGGAAGTATTAATTGATACTGGAAGACTTAATCCAATTAAAGGAATAAGGAAGGGAAAGAAAGTAAAGAAAATTAAAAACAAAGTGGATGTAAATAAATTAAATATATGATCAGGAAATTTAGAAAAACAACTAGAACTCAGATGATGCAATATTTTAAATTAAGATTGCAGGGTTATTCTTTTCCTGTTATTGCATTTAAGTTTAATAGAGATCATTCATCTATAATGTATTGGTGTAATCTTTATGGAGTTACTCCTATTGTTTTTTTAAACGGAGAAGTTAAAAGAAAAATTATTTTAAAACGAAAAGGGATGCAGCGTTTAGGAGTTATGCCAAGAAAAATAATTATAACAATTAAAAAAGATCTTTCAATATTAAAAATAAAACATATTTATGATAAGTCTAGGTTTCAACCTAAAACTAAATTAAATCAATTTCAATTACCTAAACAACAAAAACCTAAACAGATTTGTGGCGATGGTATAAAAACTTGTATGGAATGTGGAAAGAAAAAAACAGATAAGAGATGGATAGCTACAAGATATTGTTCACTAATGTGTTGGGTTACTTTTAATTATATAGAAAAAAGAAAATATTATTAATATGAACTTATCGTTAACAGAAAAACAAACTAGAATATTAACTTTAATCAGAAAGAGCTGGGTAGATTTTGGTTATTCTCCAACAAGGAAAGAATTATCTGATGGATATTATTTAAAATGGAAAGTAACTTTTAGTAGGCAAGCAATAGATAGGCATCTATTTGCTTTAAAGAAAAAGAATTATATAATAATAGATAGAAAAAAAGGTCGAAGAAATATTAAAATTAAAAATATAAAAATATGAACATATGTAAACAAATAGAAGGATTTGCTTTAGAGAGAGAAAAGTTTAGACAAGCAAAAAGGAGACAGGATAAAGGAACTCGTTCAGCGTTCTGGCCATCAGAAGCTTCTGTTCAAACTCCTGGGCCAATGCATTTTGGTAAATGTCACAGAGCATTATGGTATAGTTTTAAGAATGAACCAACAACTAATTACATGGATGGTCGAGGATGGAGAACAGTTAAAGCTGGTATTGCCTTTGAAGACTTAATGATAGATAACATTAAGGATATGAATATGTGGGACGCTAAGATGAATGATATTAAGAAGTTTTATAATAAAGATCTGAATATTTCAGGTGAAGTTGATATCTTTGTTAAGGCAGATAAGCAAACAATAGGAATTGAATGTAAAACAATTTATGGTTATTGGGCAAGAAAGGAAGTATTTACTTACAGAACTCCAAAGATAGAACATCTTATGCAAACTGCTTTATACGCCTATCATTTTTATCCAATTCCATTTAAGATATTATATGGGTGTAGAGATTCTCAAGAGATAACAGAGTTTGATGTTGTACTAGATAAAGATAAGGATATGGTTAGAGTTGATGGAGAGGTATATAAAAAATTTCCATTAACAATTTCAGCTATCAAGAAAAGGTTTAAAGATTTTCAAAGTTATTTAGATAAAGATGAAATTGTACCAAGGACTTATTCGGTATTAGGAATGACTGTACCAGAATTAAAGATATTAAAAGCTATGGGTGAGTTAAACAGAGTGGAAAGTAAGGCATTGAAGGATGGGAAAAAAATAGTTAAGGTTCCATGGCAGTGTACGTATTGTGATTACAAAGATAAGTGTGGACGAGATGCGAGGTTAGAGATCGGAATTAAAGGTCGTTCCGACTTAATAATGATAGATGAGGAGAAAACAAAACAAAATGAACAAAAAGAACAAACCACTAAAGGATCCATTAACTCCAAAGGAACTAAAGGATCAAAAACAAAGCCCAGCGCAAGAAAGACAAGACAAAATAAAGGAACTAAAAAGACTAAATGATCAAGAGTTCATGGAAGAGCTTAAGGTTTTGTTAAAAAAATATAGAAAAGTTCCTGGAATTAGTTTTTCTGATGAACAATAATGTTTAATTTTAAACGTTTATTTCAATTAAATCGAGATTCAGTTCGAGATTTGTTAACATTGCTAATTTATCTAACATTCAGTATAATTATAATTGTTGATATTATTGCATTCTTTAAAGATAAAGATTTAGATTTTTTAATAATCTTAACATTACTTTCAGGTTCTCTTGTTGCCTATTCACAAGCTTGGTATTACGGTAGGGGAGAAAATGTTTTACCGAAAGAACTTATTGCAACGAAGTCAAATATAAAACCAGAAGTTAGGATAGCTAATGATCCAATGACTCAAGAAGAATTAGATGAATCTGTTTCAAAAGAAATGGAAGAAAAATAATATGGGGATTAAACCAAAAGAATTGAATCCAATGGTAGTTGAACCACCTAAGGACACTGTCCCTCAACCTTTGTATTGGGATAAAAAGAAAAAGAAAATTCTAGATATGATTGCAAATCCTAAGAAGGATCGTACGATTAAAGAGATTGCTTTGAAATTAAATATTACTCCATGGAAAGTCTCACGATTTATAAGGGATCCAGAATTTCAACGCAGATATACAGAGGTAGTAGAAGCTAATACTGCACAGTTATTAGGAGAAAACAAAAGATTAATTCAAGAATTAATGAGAGAGTTACGATCAGAAATTAAACTTAAAATTAAAGAGTTAGATCCTAATAAATTATTAAAAGAATATCGTTTGTTACTTCAGGGAATTGCAATGCCAGCTAAAGAATCTGGAGGTTCAACAAAGATTCAACAAAACATTATAAGTCCGCAACTAATTTCTCCAAAAGCTTTAGAGATAATTGAGAAATCAATTCTTAAATCGCAAGGTTATAAGCCATTAGTAGTTTCTCAAAAAGAAATAGATCAAGTTAAAAATGGAAAAGAATAAAATTCCACAATCTGAAATTATTTCTGCGGCCTCAATCGTTTCTTGGATTCGTTTAATTGATTTAAAAACTTCAAAGAATACTGCTCTCACATGGAACAATCATCCATTTATGATCCAGCCATTAAAGGATTGGGCGTCAAAGATTATATTTAAAAAACCAACTCAGATTGGGTTTTCAACTGCTGCTCTTATTAAGATATTAAATAAAACTTCTAAGAAAAATATCTCTGTAATATACACTCTTCCAACGACATCTGATGTACGAAAGTTTGTAACCGCACGAGTTGATCCTATGCTTGAAAACTGTGCGTATCTTCGTGCAAAGATGAGACCATTTGGTTCAACGCTCGCTGATTCTACAGAATTAAAAAGAATAGGTGGCTCTACAATATATTTCAGAGGTTGTGTAGATGATCAAACAGAAGTATTGACTTGTCGTGGTTGGCAAGATATTAAAACAATTAAAAATAAAGAAGATATTCCAACTATTAATTTAGAAACTAAAAGGATTGAAATTCAAAAGATTCGTAAAATTTTTAAATATGATTATGATGGAAAGTTAATTCATTTTAAAAATCAGAATATAGATTTATTAGTTACTCCAGAACATAGATGTGTTTATCAAACTAGAAGATGGAAAGATAAAGGAAAAGATTTTCAAATTAAAACTGCAGATAAGCTTAATGCTTGGGGTTCTGATTATATTCCTCTTAGAACAAAAGGATGGGATGGTATTAAAAAGAAAAAGATTTCAAATTCTTTAGTTAAGATATTGGGTTGGGTAATAACTGAAGGGAGTTATTATTTTAGAAAAAATAAAAAGAGACCATCAAAATATCCACGAATCACTATTGCTCAAAAAGTTAATGCTAAAGAATTAATAAAAGATTTACTAGAAGCAAAGATTAGTTATTCAATTAATAAAAGAAAATCTGCTGATTTATTTGTAATTCATGCAAAAGATTCAGAAAAAATTTATCAATTAATTCCAGATAAGAAATTAGATTCTGAATTTCTTTATACATTAACAAGGAAACAATTAAAATTATTATTTGATATTTTAATTTTAGGTGATGGTTGGATCCACAAACAAAAAGGTAGGGACTTAAATATAAATTTTTGTCAAGTTTCAAAGAAAACTTCTAATGCGTTTCAAATTTTATGTTTATTATTAGGATATAATTGTAGAGATACTTTAAGAACCTGGAAAAAAGAAGATAAACATTTTGGAAGTAAATCAGTTCATCAGTTATCAGTTAAGTTTTCAAAATTTACAAATCAATTTGAAAAGAAAAAAAGGCATTATAAAGGAAAGGTTTGGTGTCCTAATGTTGAGAATGGTACAATATTTATTAGACGAGGCGGCAAAGTCGCTATTACAGCAAATTCATGGACTGAACAACAAGCGCAAAGTATTGATGCTGACATTGTTGTAATTGATGAATTAGATTTTTCTAAACCAGAAATTGCAGAGATGTATGAAGAGCGCTTAGAAGGTGCAGATTCTTTAGGTTGGATGTATCAGTTTTCGGTGCCATCTATTCCAGGTGTTGGCGTAGATAGATTATATGATGATTCTTGTCAGTATGAGTGGTATAATAAATGTCCAAAGTGTAAACGATTACAATGTTTAAATATTTTTGATAATCTAGATAGAAAGAATAAAATTTACAGATGTAAGTATTGTAAGTCTTTGATCACTGATGATGCGCGTAGGTCAGGTATCTGGATTCCAAGATATCCAAAGAAAGAAGTTCATGGTTATCACATTTCACAATTAGCTGCGCCATGGATTAGTGCTGAAAAATTAATAGGTAAAGAAGAAAAAGCTAAATCCAAAAAACATTTTTATAATTATTCTTTAGGCCTAGCTTATCATATGACAAGCAAGTTAATAGGCGAAAAAGAAATCTATCGTATGGTAACTGGGCCAGAGCAACCAACTTCTGATCAAGCTACTGTTGTTGCTATTGACCAAGGAGATGTTTTTTTCATAGCCATTGGAAGATTAGAATTAGTTAGAGATACAAACACATATCAAAAAAGAGTTATTGCTTTATTAACTGCGGATAGCGAAGACGAACTTGATACCATATTAAAAAGATATGGAATTAAATTTGGGATAATGGATGCTATGCCGAATAAACATACAGCAAAAAAATTTGCTAAACAATATAGAGGTAAATTATTTTTAGCTTATTATCAAACGGGAATGGCATCTAAATCTAAATTTGATTTAGTTGAATGGAATATTCCAGATCAAACAGTTCATATTCAAAGAACAGAGAGCTTAGATAATTTAGTTGAAAGTCTTGATAGTGGTTTGTGGGTATTGCCTAAATTTTCTGATAATGTTAAAGTGTTGATAAAGCACGTTAAGAACATTGTCGTCAAATACAAAACAAGATTTAGTATGACTGTTAAAGTTTATGACCATAATGGACCTGATCACTTTTTCCACGTACTAAATTATCTGAATTTAGCCCTTGAAAAAGCTCCTAGATTTATGAGCGGTTCAGTCGATACTAATCCTGGTGTTAGGTATTCTGGTATAGATGAGAACAAACAAAATGAACTTCCATCAATTGAAGATTGCATAAGTAAAAAAGATGGAATAACTAGAGTCGACGTACTCGATAATTAATATGGCTAAATTAACTGCTAAAGAGATACATAATTTAATAGAAGACAAAGTCAGTAAGCTTTCTAGTAGAAAAGCTTTGTGGTTGAAATATTATAATCTTTATAAAGGTCAGGCATGGTGGTCTGAAAATTTATATGAAGGAAGTAAACGTAGCGATGTAGATAATCAAATTTTTCCTTTGGTTCAATCTCTAACTGGATATCTTCAGAAGATTTCTATCATTGATCGTGTACTTCCACCATCACAAAATGATCCTTTTGAACGTGGCATTGCTACTAGCTTTGAGAATGCTCTTGATGACTTCTGGTGGTTTAATCAAAGACGAGCTAATTTACAAAAATGGTTTAGAAATACTTTAATCAAAGGTAATACCTATGGTTTTATTAGGGTAGATCCGAAAGCGGACTATCCTTTTATTTTAGAAATTTTTGAACCAGAAAATATTGTTAAGGGTTCAGATAAAATTTCAAAGCTTCAAGATCAACCTTGGATTGCACGGTTAGCTTCTGCTAAACAAAGACAGATTAAATCTTTAATGTTTAAGGATAAAGATTTTATAGGTAAGCTTTTACTTAATCATCCAGATAGCAATGAAGATGTTACGATATGGGATTTTTGGTCTAAACAAACTCAGCAAAATGTATTGATGACTTCTTCTGGTTTAGTTTTAAGACCTCGTGATTGGCCGTATACTAATTTAAAATTATATCCATTCTTTGATCTACCAGATATTTCTGTATTAGGTTCATCAGATGCAATCTCTACCGTTCAAATGCTTTATACGTTACAGAGAACTTATGATAAGCAGAAGATTCAGATAAAAGAGAACGCTGAATTTATGGGGAACCCTCCTATCGTAGTTGATGTTGAATCTGGAATTGATACTAAAAAGATTGAAGGTAAGCCTAGATTAATTATTAGGAAATATAAAGATGGTGAATTTAGAATTGTTCCAGTTCCTCCTTTACCTGGTTATGTAGAAAGACAACCAGATAAGACAAGAGCGAATATGGAAAGAACAGCATCATGGAATGATATGATGGGTTCAGGTATGGGAAGTGGACAAAGAGAAAAAGGCGCAATGTCATTGTTAATGGGCGCATCGTTTACTTCTTTAGATCCAAAGCTTAGGAATTTAGAAGCTGCTTTAAATGATGCTAATCAAATTGTAATGGGATTCTTAAAAGAATTTTCATATTCAGCTGCTAAAGCTTTATCTTTTAGAAGGGCATCGTCATTCAAAGGATTTTCTCCTTCAGATATTTCAGGTAAGTATCTTTCTGATGTAGATATTAAAGGGTTAGAACCTGAACGTGAGAAGTTAAGAGCACAAGAAGTTGCTATGTTCTATAAGCTTGGAATAATTGGGAGACGAAAAGCTCTTGAAGAGTTGGGTGAAAAGAATCCTGATCAAGTAATGAAAGAACAAGAGCAAGAACAAGTGAAAGCTTTGATATTAGAAAAAGAAAAAACTGAATATATAGAAAGGCAGAGACTTGCAAGAACAGAACCAACTAAACCTGTTCCTGGAGTTTCGCCTGCTGCTCCATCACCAGAAGGAGAGGCTCCTAATCCAGAAGCTGGTTCGCCAACTCCAATAAATGAAGGAGAAGCACCAGCACCAGCACCAGAATCAGAATCTAATCCTGTTCCAGCGCCAGAGCAATCAACTGAATCAGCATCAGAACAAGCATCTCCTAGTGAAGAAAGAAAGTTTCCTAAATTTATTGACTATTTAGGAAATATTTTAATGCCTGGATTTAGATTAAAGTTAAAAGCCTTAAAATTTAGAGAGGAAGTTAGAATAATTAAACCTGGACCTGATACTGTCGTAGCCAAGAACGTTACTATTCTAGCTCCTAATCAAAAAGATCGAATTGATATAGTTTCACTTATGCCAGAAGCTGCTGGCAAAATTATTTTTATTAAGGGTAAAAAAAAAGTAGTTGACGGAGAAGAGTCAGCTAATAATTCTAATGCAAATGAAGATTTAATTTCTTCTAATGTTTTATTTGGACAAGTTAAGAAAGGAATTCTAAAGAGTTCCAGAATTAAAGTTAAGGATCTAAAACAATTTCAAGGAATGCCAGGGATGTTTATAGTTGAACCGCATGCAGAAATGATTTGGACTAGGCAAAAGAAATTAATTATTAAGGGTCGTGCATATCCTAACTTTGTAGATCGAGATGTATTATTACTTGGAGATAAAGTATATGGTGTTATTCGTTTAATTTATGGTGGTAAGATTTCAGAGAAAGATGTTGCTCGATTTGAAAAACTTCATAGAGTAACTGATAAAGAAAGAAGAAAGTGGTGGGGCAAGAAACCTCTATATGCTTATGCTTTTCAAATAAAGAGATTTGATAAACCACTTGCTTATGAAAAACCTAAGGGTCTTCAAACCTATTTAAAGAGTGTTAAGTTAATTCTACCAGAAGAAGTAACTAAAGATGTGAAGCAAGCAGTACCAGTAACTGGTGGATTAAAAGTTAAGCCAATAGTTCCAGGTCGTCCATTCCCAGTTGCAAAACCAGAAAAGAAAGCATTAAAAACTTCTGAAGTTTACTCAACTGCACGGTTAAAACAGATTTTACCAGCAGGTCATGACTGGGATGTCAGCGAAAAAATGGATGGAATTAGATGTCAGGCAACTAGAAAAGGTGATACTATATTATTATTTACTGATGAAGCAAATAAAATTCCATTAGATAGAGTCAAACCAATCATTGATGAAATTAGAAAGAAGTTTCAATATGATGTGAGCTTGGATGGAGAGTTAATGTTATTTGATAAGGGACATAATCTTAAACACCAAGCAATCGCAGGATATATTCATTCAAAACAAAAACCTCAACCAACTGATTTAGCTGGATTAAGGTATAAGATTTTCGATATGCTTTATATTAAAGATGAAGATATCTCTAAGAAACCTTACAGCGCAAGATCTAAAGCTTTAGATTTATTCCTTAAAGAAGGTGGGCAAGTCTTAAGAGCAAAGCATGAAGTTGGTACTATGAATAAGCTTCCAGCTTTAATTAAAAAAATATCTTCTGATGAAGGTGTTATAGTTCGTGCAATGGATGCATCTTATTTTCACAATGCATTAATGTATAAAGTTAAAAAGCATTTTGATTTAGATGTAAAGGTTATTGGAAAAGAAATTACTAAGATTGGTAGTTATGTTTATCATACTGCATTAAGAGATGGGACCTATATGGGACAAACCTATGCGCAAAAGTATGTTGATGCTAAGCCAGGAGATGTAATTAGAGTTTCAGTTGAACACGTTACGTTAAGACCATCTGGTCAGATCTCATGGTTCTCTCCTAAACCAATTAATCTAAAGGCAAGTTTAGCTAAAGCACCTGCGAGCAAATCTTTAACTCAACCTAAGATAGGTAGAGCTGATACTCTAGCACAAGTTAAAGAAATTTATTTAGCTGGTGGTGGAGAACCTAAGCGTTGGACAGCTTGGTTACCTAAGTTTGCAGCGTGGAGAAAAACTCAAATGCCTAAGTTAATAGCTAAAATAAAGAAATAATATGCAAAATCAAATGAATGCAACAACTAGTCCATATAGGGCTAAAGCAGCAAAGAACTTATTAAAGGTTAAGATTGATTTAAGAATTGTTACTAGAATGCTTAAGAAAATTAAGGACCTTAAAGGCAAAGCTTGGTTAGTTGGCGGAGTTTTAACTGAAGGTTATTCTAAACGAGATATAGATTTCGTTGTAACTGATAGAAAAGATATTCCAAAAATTAAAGAAGCTCTTGGTACACTAGGTCAGTATGCTAGGTTTGTAATTAAATCAAAACCATCTGGATCTTTAAGATTAGAGATAGCAAACATAGATACAGATGCTGTATAGTCATGCCTTATTATCCATTAAAATTAAAAAAAGGAAAGAACTATAAGATCTATATCGAATCAAAAGGAAAGCAGGTAGCTTCAAAAGCTCATGTTATTCAGTTGGCATTAGAAAAAGCACTTAAAGATGAGACGCATATTACTGAAGTAGATTTTATTCCTGCATCCTATACTCTTCAATTACATGGATGGGTAGATAAGGAATCAGATCCGTTTCGTAATTGTGCAAAGATGAAAACTTTTGTAATGAAACAGATAAAAGCTGGTAAGGATCCTGCTAGAGTTCTTGAAAAAAAAGGTATTGGTAAGTGGCATTACGATCTTAGAATTTTAAAGTTATCTGCATCTACTTGGTTTGGTGCAACATTATTTTCTGCACCATGGCTTGCAACTGCTAGCAAGAAATCATTAGGTTCAGCAAAAGGAATTCAGATTACAACTAAAGAAGGTAAGAAGACTACCAAGTGGTTAGGTAGAGTTGGTAAAGATAAAGGATTTAAGGAAAGGGCAGATAGATTATTTTGGATGAAAGTTACTTGTGGATATTGGCCACCAGGTTCCACAGCTAATCCCACTAGACAACAATACGCATATATGATAAGAATAGATTATGGACGTGGAGTTCTTCACAGAAGAGAACCAGACTTTACAGATATTTCATTCTATGGTAAGTTGTTAAATGGTAGGTATTTTAATAGATTAGTAAAAAGAAAAACAGAAAAGGGTTCCCAAGTAAATTTCTATTTTTGGAAAGCTGCGAAGGGACAATTTGATAAAAACTTAATGCTTCAGGTTGCGAAAGGAGATATTGAATTATCACCTATTGAAGCTACTAAAGCTGCAAAAGGTAAGCAACCAGAAAAGGTTTAAATATTCTATATTGGTCGAATACAGCAGGTATAATTACTCTGCTTAACAAATAATTATAGGAGATATAATTATGGCTAACAATAAAAAAACCACTGATGAACCAGTTGGTTATGGTTATGGCGAGGAAGAAGCTGATAAGAATAAAAAGAAAAGCAAAGCCGCAGTTTATGCCGGTAAGAAAAAGGTGAATAAGAAAGATAGAAAGAAAGCTGCTAAGAAGCTCTTAAGCAAAGTAAAACCTAAAGATAAAGAAAAAGATAAAGAAGAGGAGGAATTATAACATGGCAAATCAATGGTTAGTTATCGTTAAAAAATATACTAAACAAGTTTCAGCTGAGAAAAAAGCTGGAAAGTTTAAAGGTAATCTCATGAAGGAAGCTATCAAGAGAGCAAAAGCTGAATGGACTAAGATTAAAGGGAAAGCCAAACCAGAAGAAAAAGAAGAAGAAACTAAGGATGAAGAGACTGAGGAAAAGTAAATATGGGTAAAGAAAAAAAAGATGATATTAAGAAAAGCTCTGCTGATATCGAAGGGGGACCGGAGAAAGAGGCAGAGGTAAAACTTGAAGATTTTAAAGATGCTCCTGAAAAGGATAAATCTTTAGAAGAACGAGAAAAAAGCGTAGCGACTCGTGAAACAGAAGTCGAGTCTAAGATTAAAGAGATCAGTGAATCGCAAGAATTGTTTCGTAAGGAATGGGATGAAAAGACTGCAGAGTTAGATGCTATCAAGGAGTTACATGAAACCGATGATAGAGATCTAGAGGATATAGATTTTAAGGAAGATAATGAAGATCCTAAATCTACTGAAGATCCAAAACCTAAGGAAAATGAACTTGAAGAAAACAAGTCATTAGATACTGGTTTTGAGAATATGGTTAAAAAGGAAATTATTGAGGAACAAAATTTCAGAAAAGATATTCTTAAAAGACAGGACAACCTTGAGGCCAATATTGCAGAGACAGATCTCTCTAAAGAAATAGACTTAGCTACTGAAGCATATCCAAAGATGGATAAGCGGGAAGTCCTCATTGAGGTACAACGTGATCCTTCTCAAAAAATAGACGATCTTGCTAAGAAATCTGAAGAAGATTTTCTAGCTAGAGAAGCTAAAATGAAAGAGGATCTAAAAGTTGAACTCAAAAACGAGGCAGATGGTGTCGAAGAAGAGACCAAGAAGACGGAAACTGTTCCGTCCGAACCCGTGGGTGAGACTACACCTTCACGCCAAATAAAGTCTAAAGATCGCTGGTCGCAGGCGACTAAAGAGGCTCAGGACGATATGGCAGAAGGAGACGAATCTTAATTTAAGATTTAAAACAATTAATTAATATTGTTTTGAATATGACCTTAACATATAATACTCTTAATTCAACAACTCAAAAGAGATTTATTCCAGCATTAAAGGATCAAATCTTTGAATCCAATATTTTGCTTTATCGCTTACTTAAAGATGCAGATAATACAGGAGCTAAAATTGGTGGAACAAAGATTGAAGAGCCGTTAGAATATGCAAAGTCAACCAAGGTAGGTTCATTCAGTAAGGGTGATACTCTAACTTCAGCAGATGAAGAGTTTATTACTTTAGCTGAATTTTCATGGAAGAGAGAACATGCAGACTTATACATTGATGGTTTGGAGGAAATGGAAAACCGTGGATCAGCTCGTGTTATTGATTTAGTTGCAGCTAAAATGAAGAGTGCTTCTAAGTCCCTAGCTGATGCTATGGCTACACAGTTATTCAGCGATGGTACTGGAAACTCAGGTAAAGACCTTTTAGGTTTAGAAGCTGCTGTTGATGATGCTACTAATGTGGATGCTTATGGTGGAATTACACGTTCTACAGATGGTAATCCATGGTGGAAAGCTTATTACAATACTCATGCTTCGAACTTTACACTTGCACGTTTAAGAACTGCTTATGCAACTTGCCGAGTAAGTGGAGATGTTCCTACATTGATTGTATCTGATACCACCGAGATGAATAACTACGAATCTATTTTCCTTGACACTACAAATACTCTTTGGGTACAAGCAATGCAGCCAAAAACACTAGATGGTTCTTTCCAAGCTTATTCTTTTAAAGGAACACCTTGGGTAGAAGACAGTCATTGTACAGCTAAATCAATGTTTATGTTAAACGAGAACTACTTACAATTTAGGATCCTTCGCGATTTCTTTAATAAGGGATGGCAAAGACCTATTGATAAGGACGAACTTGTTTCACATATCATTTGGTACGGAGCTTTTACGTGTAATAACTGCAGAATGAGTGGACAGTTACGCAGAACTAACTAAACCGGATAGTAATTTAATAGAAAAGGCTGATGCGACATCAGCCTTTTCTATGTAAAAGATATGAAAAAATTAAAAGTTGGGATAGTGGGAGCTAATAAAATATCAAGATTAATTGTAAGTAAGTTTATTGAAAAGGAAAATCGCTTCGAAGTATTTAAAAATAATACTTGGCAACAAGATTTTGATGATATAGGTGTACTTGATGTTCTCTGGATGTGCAAAGAATTTAAATCTAATAAAAGATTAAAGAAAGAAACTATTAGATTAATAGCAGAATACAATCCTGCTCTTTGCTTAATATCAGTTCCTGTCAAACCATTTACTATTTTAAAATTACAAAAGATAATTAAAACATTAGGTTTAAAAACTAGTTTAGTCTATGTAATTTCTTCTTGCCCAGATGCTATTATTGATTGGCAGCGCTATGCCCCAGTCTTTAGATTATTAGTAGGCTGGGATTTATCTGGTGCCTTATTATTAACTAAGACATTATTTACAGATTTAACTTTACCAATCCGTACAATCAAAGGTTCTTTTAATTTAGAAATTTCAAAGCTCTTGCTTAATTCTAATTACTTATTGTATAATTACATTGAACATCAGAGAAAAAGAATTTTTAGATTTTATGAACGAAAGAATAAAGGCGTAGAGAGAGAGGTCTTTCAAGATGTGCAGTTTGAAACTTCAGAGGGTTTAATTGAAATTCAAAAACAAAATTTAATTCTTCCTTCAGTTAAATCAGATTTAGAAAAATTACAAAATGGATTTCTAGGACATCTTTCAAGAACATTAAAGCTTAGATTTTTAATTTCTACTTATGTAATTCTAGAAAGATTTAAATTACGATTACAAAATAAATTTGAATTAATTAAATTAAAAGTAAAAGGTCGATTAAATAAATTAAAAAGGAAAAACAAACATGACAAATTATCGAACAGTTTACGTAGTAAATCCAAGCAAAAGACATTATGATGGAATGCTTGATAGTATTGTTTACAGAGTTCCGGCTAAAGGATTTTTACCTGTAGTTCATTTTGTTGCCTCTCATTTGATTGGTAAAAATGAATCGTTAGAACAATTCGAAAGCATCCTTGATGTTATTGATAGAATTAAAACCTTAGGAACGTATGATGTTTATTTTGCAAGACGTGCAGATGAAGCAGCTAAGGCTGAAGAGCCTGCACCAGTTGAAGAAGAAGGACAAGTTCCTGAAGACGAATCAAAAGAATAAGTAGTTAACAACTAAACCATGGCTGTACCATTTAAGACTTATGCCACGATAGGCGGTAAACGTTATAGGATTTTTAAACCTAAAGAATTTCCTGAAACAGTATTCGCTTATGATATCAAAGACAAAACTACTCATCGTATTGATGAACCAGTTTTGAAATTGTTAAATATTGATAAGACTACTTTTCGTCCTTATCAGCTTCCTAATATTTTAAAAGGAATGCCAGCTGGACAAGTATGGAATGAGTCTTGGTACAAACAACAGATTAAAGACACTGGTCCACCTAAAGTAAGTGTTGAACCAAAAAAAATTCCTGATAAGGATAAGATTAAAACCTTAACTCAACAGGTTTCATTTGGTCAAAGATCTGAAGAAGTACGTTTGCTTCAAGATCTTTTAAAAAGTGCAGGATATTTTCCTACACCTCAACTTTCTACAGGTTATTATGGTCCAGTTACAAAGCAAGCTGTTGAATCTTTTAATAAAAGTTTAATTAAAATACCAGATTTTAAGACTTTTGATACACAAAGAGGTTATGCTTTAGTTAGAGAGAAAGATACTTTAGAAGTTTATACGTTGGATCCAAAGACCGGCCAGGTGCGTTGGCTTACTGCAGAAGCTGTGCGTCCGGCCGGTTTTGATTTGACAAAAGTAACTGAAGTTCCAAGAGGATATGTTGGAAAACTTACTGTTGGAACTAAGTGGACTAAAGATAATGCTATATTTAAGCCAGTGGATTTTGAAAAATATAAAAAAGTAACTGGTCATCAAGTATTTAAAAAAGATCAAACAGAACAAGAGGTTAAACGCTGGGGATTTGAAACCAGAGCTACAGCTACAAAAGCAATAACTGATTATACTGACTTTCTTAAAAGTCCAGTATCATTAATAACTGGTGGTCAGACTACACCAGCAGTTAAATTAAAAGTTGTTGTGCCAACCAATGCTGAAAAGATAGAAAAAAAATTAGTTAACTATTCAAAAATTACTGAAGAGGAAAAAAATTTATTGTATAAAGAAAATCAAAATGATCCTGATTTTGGAATTGAATTAATTAAACGTTCACATTTAGGGATCGAAGAAATTCAAACAAAAGAAATGCTTAAGGCTGGGTTTAGAGATGAAGCAACTGGAAAAGAAAATCAAAAAATTCCTTTAGCTTTTGATATGGAAACTGCGATCAAAGAAATTGAAGCTGTAACTTCTAAGATGAGTAGCTTAGAAAAAAGTTATATAGATACAGTTAAAAAACTTCAAGATAGTTTAAAAACAGGAGAAAGTTATCAAGGCCAATTTGAGGATCTATATAAAAATATAGATAGATTAGATACTGAAATTGTTTTTGAAAGCTCAGGTGATTCTCCTGATAAAGAAAAGCTTGCTCAACTAAAAGTTCAAAGAGATAAAGAAGTTAAGAAAGTTAATGCGCTAAATCTTAAAGTTAAACCTATTCTTCATGAGACTCAAGCTCTTGAAAAGAATTTAAAAGACCTAGAAGCTGGATTACAAAATGAAAGAGCAAAATTTGATAAAGAAAATATGTCTGTTAAGTGGGCAAACTTATTTGCTTTAATTGAATACAACAAGAAGATGGATGTGGAAATTAAAGAATGGTTGCGCGTAGAAGCAAAAGGTATTATGCAATTATATGAAACTGGACATATTGATTCGCATCAAGCTATTGAAATGTTGAATGCAAACATTCCAGAGTCTAAAGATTATTGGACAGCTGAAAGTTTTAAGAAATCTTTAAGTCCAGCCACAGTTAGAAAAAGAGAGCAGGCGCTTAAGTATCAATTTACTAAGACAGCAATGGAGGTTGAAGAAGCGCAATCTGCTTTTAATGTTGGAATAGATACGCTTAAGGGGATAGGTGGTGGTGCTTGGAAAGCTTTAGTAAAAGTAACTAATCTTCAACTTAGCTGGATGACTGTGCCACTTCAATTATTACAAGATATAAAAGATTTTAAGGGAATGAGCAAGGAACTAGATGCTTTAGTTGAAGCTCTGCCATCAGTTAAGGATGTAAAGAATATGAGTAAAGAAGATCGTCTTAAGTATATAGAATCATTAGTATTTTTATCTGGAACTGCAGATAAAATTTTAGCTGATGCTCCAGAATTAAAAACTCAAGCTGAAGAATTTAAATATATTACAAAAAGTATTGCAGATAAAATGTGGAATACTGATTGGGATGAAGTTAGTTTATACAAAGCTTTAGAAGGAGATCGTTGGATTCCAGAAAAATATCAAACTCAGGCAAAGATAGCTTTAGGCATAGCGCTAATGGGTGTAATGGTTAAAGGTGCTAATATGAATAAAGGAATTTATGTTAATTTATTTAAAAATATTAATAGTAAAATTATTCCTAAGCTTGGAGGTCCAGCTAAATTAGCAGTTTCTAAATTTGTTGGACAAGCTTTAAAGAATCAACTTGGAGAACCATTTACTAAACTTATTAAAAGTAAGTATGGTATTCCAAATATAAGCGATGTTCTTGAAAGAAGTTTTGCAAAGTCTTGGCCAAAGTTTTTTCCCGGTGGTGAAAAGCAAAAAATACAACGTGAATTATTTTTATTAGATAAAAGGAAATCAAAAATTGAGGCCAACATTGCTAAAATGATAGACAAATATGCTCCCGATGATGCTGGAATAAAACGTTTACAAGATATTGCTGCTGGTAAAATAAGTCCTGATGATATTTTTATGGGCGTAAAGAAAGGAAAAATATTATCAGTTGATGCTAAAACTAAGAATCAAATGTATTTTGAATTCTTAGGAGAGATTGATCCTAATTTATATGGTGAATTAAATAAATTAGTAAAAATAGGTTATCAATTAGAAGATATTCCAGTACTTATAAAATCTTTAAAGAAAAGTAATGTCCTTCAAGCAGAAGCAGAATTTGCTTCTATGGCTAGGACTCTAGGAGGAAAAGTAGAGAAGTGGATGGAACCTAAAATATTAGAACTTCGTATCTATTCAGAAAAGCCAGCGATGCGCAAACAGTATCTTAAGTATTTAAATAAAGAATTTAGTCCATCTGTAGTTAAAAAAATTAAGGAATCAGAAGCAGAATTAAAAATTTTTAGTGATGCTGTAAGAGATATTCATGGAAAAATGGGGAAGCCAGTTAATATTCCATGGGTAAAAAATAAAGGTCTTGATACTATTAATTGGTTAGTTAGTGGAGAAAAATGGAATAAGTTAAAATTACCAAAAGATACATCTGGAATTTCTAAAATAGTACAAGGTAGTCCAGCATTAGCAAAGTTTACTGGAGTAAAAGCATTGGCTAATTCAAAGAAAACTTTTAATATTACAATAATAAATAAAAGCGCTGCACGTACTATGGATGATGTTAGCGCAATTTCTTTTAATAAAGGAACACAAGCTTTATCAGAAGCTAAGGCTAATCAATTTTTTAAAGGTGAAACATTAGATAATTTTTTAATTAACAATCTTGAAAAACGAATTGCAAAGGATCCTATTTTAAAAAAAGTATATGATACTATAGCTGAGATTCATCTTGGAAAGAAAGGGGTAGTTCCACCAGCTATGAAGAAAGAGATTATGAGAAAGATGTATGCGTACATGGTTGAAGTACAGCAAGCTGTAGATTTAAATCTTAAGATAGGCTTACGTTCATGGGAACGTTTGTCTACTAAGGCTCATAATAAAATTGCTCAGATTAAAACTAACCTAGCTGATTTAGCAAAGAAAGAAAAACTTTTAAATCCAGATGAGGTATCTATATTCTTTCCTAAGAAATTAACTGAAAGTGATGCTAGGTTTATTATTAAAAAGTATGGAAGTAAAAATGGTAGAGAAATGATAGATATTTTAGAAGGGGGAATACAAGTTAATATGAAAGAGATTCCATATTTTGAACCATATCGAAGAGGTTATGTTAAAGTAAAGAATCCAAAACTTAAACGTCAGATAGATAAAAATATTA